>JGI20283J15916_100029_pt4 | contig 1391 bp, 1 predicted proteins | sample Plalitdecfosmids_FD_15916 | JGI IMG/M metagenome (IMG submission 15916) | reverse complement strand
ACGTGACAGCACAGACCGCTCCGATGATGCCAAGCGGGATGATGAGCATGACCGAGAACGGGATCGACCAGCTTTCGTAAAGTGCTGCAAGACATAAGAAGATGACGAGAAGCGACAGCCCGTAGAGGATGGGCGCTTGTCCGGCGGACAGTCTTTCCTGGTACGAGAGACTGCTCCAGGCCACCGACGTCCCCGGCAGGTCCGCGGCCAGTTCCGTCATACGGTCCATTGCCTGACCGGAGCTTAGGCCCGGTCCCGCTTGTCCTTGGATTTCATAGGACTGCAACCCGTTGAACCGCGTCAGCGTTGTCGGCGCCTGGGACCAGCTCGTCTTGGCAAACGAAGAGAAAGGTGCCATTTCGCCGCTTGCCGTGCGCACATACCAGCCATCGAGATCCTCGACAGCGCCGCGGTGGGCGGCGTCACCCTGGACGTAGACCCGCTTCACGCGCCCACGGTCCACAAAATCGTTGACATAGACGCCACCCCAGGCTGCGCTCAGGGTTGCATCGACATCGGACTGCTGGATCCCGAGTGCGCCGACCTTTTCGTCGTCTATGTCGATCTGTAACGTCGGGACGTCTTCAAGTCCGCTCGGACGTACGCGCGCAAGTGTCGGATCCGCAGTCGCCGCAGCGAGAAGCTGGTCGCGCCGCTGCTTGAATTCCGTCAGGCTGAGATCGCCATTGTTCAAAAGTTGCATGGTGAAGCCGTTGGACTGACCCAGTCCCTGCACCGATGGCGGTGTCAGCGCAAAGAACTGGGCGTCGCGCAAGGAGCGCCCGAGCGCGGCTGTGGCACGCGCCACAATCGAGGCGGCCGCGTTCTCTTCGCCCACTCGTTCGTCCCATGGCTTGAACTGCACAAAACCCTGACCGACGTTCTGGCCGGAGCCGCTGAAACGGAAACCCGAAATCGTAAACAGGCCAGCAATATTCGCCTGCTCCGGTCCGAGGAAGTGGTCTTCGATCGCGGCTGCCGTTTCGACCGTGCGAACACGGGTTGCGCCGGGAGGAAGGGTGTACTGAACCACGCCGTAACCCTGATCCTCGACCGGAAGAAAGCCTCCGGGAAGTTGGAGGAAGAGAAACACGACGGCGCCGACCAGCGCACAAAAGGCGATGATCGAAAGCCAAATCCTGCGGATGGCGATCGTGACGGCCGCGAGATATGTCTTTTGAACCCAGCCGTAACCGCGGTCGAACATCGTCCCAAACCGCCGGATCAGGCCGCCAGTTCGCTTTGGCGCATCCTCTTTGCCGCGTGGTTTCATCAGCGTTGCGGTCAGGGCCGGAGTCAGCACCAGCGCCACCACGACCGACAGAACCATTGCGGAGATAACAGTAACCGAGAACTGCCGGTAAATGACCCCGGTTGAGCCGCCGAAGAAT
>JGI20283J15916_100029_pt1 | contig 1801 bp, 2 predicted proteins | sample Plalitdecfosmids_FD_15916 | JGI IMG/M metagenome (IMG submission 15916) | reverse complement strand
AATTCCGAGGTCGCGAGGTAGTTCTGCAACGCCACGACAAGCCCGGCGCCAAAGATCGGTCCGATCAGCGTGCCGATGCCCCCAAGCAGCGTCATCAGGATCACCTCGCCGGACATCTGCCAGCCGACATCGGTCAGCGTCGCGAACTGGAAGACGAGCGCCTTGGTTCCGCCGGCAAGCCCGGCAAGCGCCGCCGACATGACGAAGGCGCCGAGCTTGTAGCGGGATACGGAATAGCCGAGCGAGATGGCGCGCTGCTCGTTTTCGCGGATCGATTTGAGGATCATGCCGAAGGGCGAGTTGATGAACCGCCAGATGATCGCCATGCCGATCAGGAATACGGCCAGCACGAAATAGTACATGTTCGTCGTTTCGCTGAGATCGATAAAGCCGAACAGGTGGCCGCGCGGCACGGACTGGATGCCGTCTTCGCCATGCGTGAATTCCGCCTGCAGGCAGAAGAAGAAGAACATCTGCGAAAGCGCAAGCGTGATCATCGCAAAGTAGATGCCCTGCCGTCGAATGGCAAAGAAGCCCATGATCAGGCCAAGCACGGCCGCTCCGAATGCGCCGACGAGAATGCCGAGTTCCGGCGACAGACCCCATACCTTCACGACATGGGCAGTAAAATAGGCGGCTCCGCCGAAGAACGTCGCATGGCCGAAGGACAACAGGCCCGTGTAACCCAACAGCAGGTTGAACGCGCAGGCAAATAGCGCAAAGCACAAAAGCTTCATCAGAAAGATCGGGTAGAAGAACAGCGGTGCAACAAGGAGCAGCACCAGTCCCAACCCGATGAAGATCGCGTAGGTTTTCGTGGCTGTGCCCGACCTCTCTATGCGCGGCGGGGCGGCGGTGTGGATGATGTCGCTCATCTCTGGCATCCTTCCCTAAACATCCCGGCCGAAAAGACCGGCTGGCCGCAGAAGCAGCACGATCGCCATGATCACGAAGATCACGATGCTCGATGCTTCCGGATAAAACACTTTCGTCAGGCCCTCGGCGATTCCGAGCATGTAGCCGGTCAGGATCGCACCCATGATCGATCCCATGCCGCCGACGACGACGACCGCAAAGACCACGATGATGATGTTGGACCCCATCAGCGGCGAGACCTGGTAGATCGGCGCCGCCAGAACGCCGGCAAAGGCGGCAAGGCCCGCGCCGAGCCCGTAGGTCAGTGTCAAAAGCACCGGCACGTTGACGCCAAACGCCTGCACCAGGATCGGGTTTTCCGTGGCTGCCCGCAGATAGGCGCCGAGCTTGGTCTTTTCGATCAAAAGCCAGGTGCCGATACAGGCGACCAGGGAGACGACCACCACCCAGCCGCGATAGATGGGTAGGAACATGAAGCCGAGATTGGTGCCGCCGGCAAGCTGCGTCGGAACCGAATAGGGCTGGCCCGACGAACCGTAGAGATACCGGAACGTGCCCTCGATGGTGAGCGCCAATCCGAAGGTGAAGAGCAGGCCGTAGAGGTGGTCCAGTTTGTAAAGCCGTGACAGCAGGAAGCGTTCGGTAATTGCTCCGAACAGGCCGACGACGAGAGGTGCAAGAACGAGCGCGAACCAGTAGTTGATGCCGAAATACTGCAGCATCAGCATGGCAACGAAAGCGCCGAGCATATACTGCGCGCCGTGGGCAAAGTTGATGACCCGCAGCAACCCGAAGATGACCGCAAGACCGAGGCTTAAGAGTGCGTAGAAAGAGCCGTTGATCAGGCCGATCAGGAGCTGTCCGAGGAAAGCCTGGAGCGGAATGCCGAAAATCATGGTCATGGTGCGGCGCTCCTGGCGTCGTC
>JGI20283J15916_100075_pt1 | contig 2324 bp, 1 predicted proteins | sample Plalitdecfosmids_FD_15916 | JGI IMG/M metagenome (IMG submission 15916) | reverse complement strand
GTGCAAGCTCGCGGCGCCGCTGCACGGCACCATAGGCGGATGCAGCGGCGTTGTCGGAGCTGGCGGGCTGCTCGCATCCGGCGGCAGCTGCAGCGTTGACTGCGAAAGCGGTTATGTAGCGAATGTGTCGCTCAGCAGCTGCTCGCTCGGCGTGCTGCAGGCGCAGAGCTGCCTCCCGCGCAATTGCACCGGCGTGGCGACGCCCGACAGTCTGCTGGGCAGCAATTGCCGTCTAGCGTTGGCTGCTGGCTTGTCGCACGGTGCGTCGTGCCAATTGGAGTGCGCTGCTGGGTACGCGGCGAATGCGACGGTGTCGAGCGGCTGCGCTTACGGCAACCTGACGCTGCAGAGCTGCGCGCCGCTCGGCTGCCGGGTGCTGCCGCCGCTCAACGGCTCGCTGGGCAACTGCAATGGCAGCGGTGGGAGCGGCAGTGGCGGTGGCAGTGGCAGTGGCGGCGGCTTCGCGGTGCTCGCTTCCGGCGGCAGCTGCAGCGTCGCGTGCGACGTCGGCTACCGCGTGAACGCGTCGCTGAGCAGCTGCTCGCTCGGTGCACTGAGCTCGCAGAGCTGCGTGGAGCGCGAGTGCGCTGGCATTGGCGGTGTTCCCGAGCACAGCGAGGCATCGAGCAGCTGCGCCGACGCGATCAGCAGCGGCGGTGTGCCGTCGGGCTTCAGCTGCGCGCTTCCATGCGCTGCCGGGTACGGCGTGCTTGCTGGGCCGCCGCTGCTGTCGAGCTGCCTGCGCGGCAACTGGACGCTGCAGCGGTGCGAGGCGCTGCCGTGCAAGCTCGCGGCGCCGCTGCACGGCACCATAGGCGGATGCAGCGGCGTTGTCGGAGCTGGCGGGCTGCTCGCATCCGGCGGCAGCTGCAGCGTTGACTGCGAAAGCGGTTATGTAGCGAATGTGTCGCTCAGCAGCTGCTCGCTCGGCGTGCTGCAGGCGCAGAGCTGCCTCCCGCGCAACTGCAGCGGTCTCATCGCTCCCACGAACGGTTCGCTCGGCAACTGCAGCGAGACGCTGCCGCTCGCTCACGGCGCCAGCTGCAGCGTCGGGTGCGACAGCGGATTCGGAGCCGACGCGCCGCTCAGCAGCTGCGCGCTTGGAGTGCTGCAGGCGCAGCGCTGCGTGCCGCTGAATTGCAGCGGCGTCGACGCGCTGCCGGAGCAGAGCACTGCGAGCGGCAGCTGCGTCGGTCGGCTGACTGCCGGCTTACCTCACGGTGAGTCGTGCTCGCTCGAGTGCGCTGCCGGCTGGCTGGCGAACGGCAGCGCTTCCGCGTGCGCGTACGGCGCGCTGCGGCTGCAGAGCTGCTCGCCGGCGCCGTGCGCTGTACCGGCGCTGCCGCCGGGGAATGCGACGCTGGGTGACTGCGGCGTGTACAGCGGCGGTGCAATGCCAGCTGGCGGCAGCTGCAGCTACGAGTGCCGTGGCGGCTTTGCGCTGTCTGCCGCGCGCAGCAGTTGCGTGCTCGGTCAGCTGCAGGCGCAGCGCTGCCTGCCGCGTAACTGCAGCGGCGCCGCGCCTCCGCCGAGCGCGCTGCTGAGCGGCAGCTGCGTGCAGCGTGCGGCTTCCGGCATGCTCTCCGGCGAAGCGTGCTCGCTCGAGTGCGAGGGCGGCTTTGCGCCGGGCAACGCCTCGCGCACCGCGTGCCTGCTGGGCGCGCTGCAGCTGCAGAGCTGCGAGCCGATCAGCTGCAGCGTGACACAGCCGCTGCACGGGACGCTCGGCGGCTGCGGCAGCGGCGCGCTGCCTTCGGGCGGCGACTGCAGCGTCGACTGCGAGAGTGGGTACGAGACGAATGTGTCGCTCAGCAGCTGCTCGCTCGGCGTGCTGCAGGCGCAGAGCTGCGTGCCGCGCGGCTGCGGTGTCGTTCCCACTCCGCCCGATGGCTCGCTCGGCAACTGCAGCCACGCGACTCCCCTTCCCTCCGGCGGCAGCTGCAGCATTCAGTGCAACAGCGGCTTCAGCGTGTCGCCAGCACCAGCGCTCACCAGCTGTCTGCTCGGCGAGCTAGCTGCGCAGCGATGCCTGCCGCTCAATTGCAGCGCGGTCAGTGCGCCTGAGAACAGCGACGGCGATGGCAGCTGCGTGGCGAGGCTGGCTGCTGGCCTGCCTCATGGTGCGTCGTGCCAATTGGAGTGCGCTGCTGGGTACGCGGCGAATGCGACGGTGTCGAGCGGCTGCGCTTACGGCAACCTGACGCTGCAGAGCTGCGCGCCGCTCGGCTGCCGGGTGCTGCCGCCGCTCAACGGCTCGCTGGGCAACTGCAATGGCAGCGGTGGGAGCGGCAGTGGCGGTGGGAGTGGCAGTGGCGGGGGGCCTT
>JGI20283J15916_100005_pt1 | contig 2454 bp, 2 predicted proteins | sample Plalitdecfosmids_FD_15916 | JGI IMG/M metagenome (IMG submission 15916) | reverse complement strand
TATTCTCTACCTGACCACCTGAGTCGGTTTCGGGTACGGGCGGCTGCAACCTCGCGTCGATGCTTTTCTCGGCAGCATAGGATCACTGATTTCCCCTTACGGGTACGCGTCGGATCTCAGGCGTACAGACGACGGATTTGCCTATCGTCAGCCCTACATCCTTACACCAGGTTCACCTTACGGATACCATCGCCTGGCTCAGCTACCTTCCTGCGTCACACCTGTTCATACGCTAACCGCACCAGCATGGGGTCGAGCGTTAGACCGGCCACCATCACCCCGAAGGGATCCGGTTGTACCGGGTTAGGACTCTTAGCACCACTGGATTAGCTTGGGCGGTTGTTCGCCGGTACGGGAATATCAACCCGTTGTCCATCGACTACGCCTGTCGGCCTCGCCTTAGGTCCCGACTTACCCAGGGCGGATTAACCTGGCCCTGGAACCCTTGGTCTTTCGGAGGACGGGTTTCTCACCCGTCTTTCGCTACTCATGCCTGCATTCTCACTCGTGTAGCGTCCACGGCTGGATCACTCCGCCGCTTCACTCGCCACACGACGCTCTCCTACCACTCCGCACGACTGAACCACGAAGGCTTGTCTATAGTGCGAAATCTACAACTTCGGTGGTGTGCTTGAGCCCCGTTACATTGTCGGCGCGGAATCACTTGACCAGTGAGCTATTACGCACTCTTTCAAGGGTGGCTGCTTCTAAGCCAACCTCCTGGTTGTCTGTGCAACTCCACATCCTTTCCCACTTAGCACACGCTTAGGGACCTTAGTTGGTAGTCTGGGTTGTTTCCCTCTCGACGATGAAGCTTATCCCCCACCGTCTCACTGCTGCGCTCTCACTCACCGGCATTCGGAGTTTGGCTGACGTCAGTAACCTGTTGAGGCCCATCGGCCATCCAGTAGCTCTACCTCCGGCGAGAAACACGCAACGCTGCACCTAAATGCATTTCGGAGAGAACCAGCTATCACGAAGTTTGATTGGCCTTTCACCCCTATCCACAGCTCATCCCCTCCATTTTCAACTGAAGTGGGTTCGGTCCTCCACGACGTCTTACCGTCGCTTCAACCTGGCCATGGATAGATCACTTCGCTTCGGGTCTAGAACATGCGACTCAAACGCCCTATTCAGACTCGCTTTCGCTACGGCTGCCCCTCACGGGTTAACCTCGCCACATATCACTAACTCGCAGGCTCATTCTTCAAAAGGCACGCCGTCACCCCTACTAAGGAGGCTCCGACGGTTTGTAAGCAAACGGTTTCAGGTACTATTTCACTCCCCTCCCGGGGTACTTTTCACCTTTCCCTCACGGTACTTGTCCGCTATCGGTCATCTGGGAGTATTTAGGCTTATCAGGTGGTCCTGACAGATTCACACGGGATTTCTCGGGCCCCGTGCTACTTGGGATACACATCCGGCCATAACACCATTTCGTCTACGGGGCTGGCACCCACTACGGCCCGGCTTTCAAACCGGTTCGACTATGATGCGCTGTAACCGTCCCAGTCCGGCAGAACTGAGTGACGTGTCCCACAACCCCGACCATGCAACGCCCGCCGGCTATCACACATGATCGGTTTAGCCTCATCCGCTTTCGCTCGCCACTACTCACGGAATCACATGTTGTTTTCTCTTCCTGTGGGTACTGAGATGTTTCACTTCCCCACGTTCCCTCTACCCGCCCTATATATTCAGGCGGGAGTCACCAGGTCGCAAAAACGCCTGGCGGGGTTTCCCCATTCGGAAATCCTCGGATCGAGGCTCGATTATCAGCTCCCCGAGGCTTATCGCAGATTTCTACGTCCTTCATCGGCTCCAGATGCCAAGGCATCCACCGTTTGCTCTTAGAAACTTGACCACAAAGATTAAAATTGCGATCCAACGTCACACCACACCAACCCGAAGGCCGGTCATGGATGACGCGAATCAAAGATGCTCGCGTCCACTGTGTAGTTCTCAACATACGATCGGCACCAGCACTCCCCCACCACAACGGTAGGTTCACCCTGGCCCGACGAAGGACCCGTAGGCCCAACCCCCACCACCACTCACGTGACAGTAGGAAGCCTGGTCCCTCAGGACCCAACAACGTGCACCAGCCAACAGCTCCACCCTCGACCCGTCCCAACCCTGCAAGCAGAGCGTACTGAGGTCGGAAGCATCACTCCCAACTGCACTGTCAATGTTCCACCCATGAGCTACCCGTCGGACACGTTCGGTCCGAAACAGGCGCCTGGACCAGCAACCAACCACCCCTGATGGGCGACCAGCACTGACCAGATGCTCCTTAGAAAGGAGGTGATCCAGCCGCACCTTCCGGTACGGCTACCTTGTTACGACTTAGTCCTAATCACCGATCCCACCTTCGACGGCTCCTTCCACAAGGGTTAGGCCACCGGCTTCGGGTGTTACCGACTTTCATGACTTGACGGGCGGTGTGTACAAGGC
>JGI20283J15916_100029_pt5 | contig 3419 bp, 5 predicted proteins | sample Plalitdecfosmids_FD_15916 | JGI IMG/M metagenome (IMG submission 15916) | reverse complement strand
CCAGTCATCCAAAAACGAGGCGAAGTCTTCCTTTGGCGACGATCGCATCTTCATCGAAAAATTCGTGACGCAACCGCGTCACATCGAGATCCAGGTACTCGGCGACCAGCACGGGACCACGCTCTATCTCGGGGAGCGCGAATGCTCGATCCAGAGGCGAAACCAGAAGGTTATCGAGGAAGCGCCGTCTCCCTTCCTCGATGAGCAGACCCGGAAAGCGATGGGCGAGCAGGCCGTCTTGCTCGCAAAGGCCGTTGGTTATTTCTCCGCAGGAACAGTCGAATTCATCGTCGACGGCAACAGGAATTTCTACTTCCTCGAAATGAACACCCGGCTGCAGGTCGAGCATCCCGTGACGGAGCTAATTACCGGCGTCGATCTCGTCGAACAGATGATCCGGATCGCGGCTGGCGAAAAGCTGGCTTTCAGACAGGATGACGTGAAGCTCGAGGGCTGGGCGATCGAAAGCCGGCTCTATGCCGAAGATCCCTATCGCAATTTCCTGCCGTCGATCGGCAGGCTCAGCCGCTATCGTCCGCCAGTCGAGGGCGTGAAGCACGATGGCACGATCGTGCGCAACGATACCGGCGTCTTCGAGGGTGGCGAGATCTCGATGTACTACGACCCGATGGTCGCCAAGCTCTGCACCTGGGCGAAAGACAGGACGGCTGCGATCGATGCCATGGCGACAGCGCTCGACGGTTTTGAGGTCGAGGGCATCGGCCACAACCTACCCTTCCTCTCGGCGGTCATGAGCCAGGAGCGTTTCCGCTCCGGCAACTTGACGACGGCCTATATCGCCGAGGAGTTTCCCGATGGCTTTTCCGGTGTGCATCCCGATGCGGATGCGTTGCGGACGTTGGCAGTGATTGCGGCGTTTGCGCATCAGATGATCAGGCAGCGGGCGCTGCAGATCTCAGGAACGCTTGCGACCGCTGGCCGCGTGACGGCAAAGGACTGGATCGTGGCACTGGCAGACGCTGAGGAAACGGTCACGATCGAGACCGGATCGGCAGAAAGCGCCGTCGTATTTGCAGATGGCAGTCGCTTCGCGATCTCTTCGGACTGGCTGCCCGGCAAGCGACTTGCCAGTTTTACCATCGGTGACAGAGTTGCCGAAGTGAAAATCGATCTGATCGGATCGGCCATCCGGCTACGTTGGCGCGGTATGGATGTCAGGGCGCGGGTGCGTTCACCGCGTGTTGCGCAGCTTGCACGCCTGATGCCGGTCAAGGTCCCGCCGGATATGTCGCGAATGCTGCTTTGCCCGATGCCCGGCGTCATCACCTCGGTCACGGTCGGCGTGGGCGATCAGGTGGAAGCAGGTCAGACGCTGGCGACTGTCGAGGCGATGAAGATGGAAAATGTCCTGAAGGCGGAACGTCGTGGCGTGGTGAAGCGGGTGACAGCATTGCCCGGCCAGAGCCTTGCGGTTGATGAACTAATCATGGAATTCGAGTAAGGCCCGCCGACGATCTCTCAGGAAACGGTATCGACGCCCACACACAGGGTCCACGGTTCAGCGGTTCTTGAGAACCGTGCAGGAAACGCCGTGGGCTTTAATTTCATTGCAAAGCTTGACTGCAGCGGCCCGGCTTTCCTCACCGATGCGGGCTGCGTATCGCGGACGACGACCGAAATTTCCGCCGCGCTGGCGCACGATAAGTGCGCGTTCGGCATTAAGCGGCGAGGGCAGTTTCGCAGCCGAGGCGGCAAATAGCCGGCCGGCAACGCCAGGGTTATAATGCGCGGCGAGCTGGACACCCCAGGGCGCCCAGTCGGCTGACGCACCGAGAACCGGATCGTTGATGCGACGAGTGTCCGCCAGCGCGACGCAGGCGTCCTTAAACGGTTTTTGAGGGTCCAGATCGGGTGCGGCAACCGCCGGAGCATTGTCTCTCCAGACTTCCGCGGGATAGCCTGTAATCGCGAAGACGTAGTCCCGCGTCTCCATCGGCAGGCTTCCCGAGGTGAGGAACCTCTGCAGCCGTGCTTCGCCGGCATTGTAAGCGGCCGCCGAGAGACCGAAATTGCCGAATTTACCTCTCATTTCAGCGAGATATGTCGCGGAGGCATCAAGCGCTTCGAGAACGTTGAAGCTGTTGTTCAAACCGCGTAGACGGGCCGTATCCGGCATGAACTGCGCGATACCCTGCGCGCCCTTCGGGCTGACTGCTTCAGGCCGAAACAGGCTTTCACGCCATATCAGGCGGGCGAAAAAGGCGGGCGGGATCTTCTGTTCTGTCGCGAAATGTTCGATTGCGTGACAGAGATCGACGTTGAACGTCTCCTTGGCGATGCAGAGCGCTTCGTCGCCGTCGCGCCGCTCGTAGAGGCACTCCGTCTCTTTGGTTGGTTCCGGAAGTGAGGTCTCGGCAGCGACAGGGTCGGCAAAGGCAGCCGCGACCATCAAAGCGCCAGCGCCCAGAAGTTGGAATTCCCTCTTCAACAAAAACCGCTCTCTTCTATCCGCTTGCATGTCCGCCGCCCAGTGTCACGACAGAGGCGATCTTTGGCGCAGCCTTCTTCTTGACGACATCCTCCAGCGTTACCGGCCGAAGCCCCTGCGCATCGACGCCAACATCAAACTGCCGTGGCAGCGGTTTGAGCCGGCCATGCGAGTGGCCGTGGAGGTTGATCGATTTCTTGCCCATCTTGTTCCAGGTGCGAAACGCGTAGTGGCAGAGGATCAGATGGACATCGTCGATATGAAGCTCATGATAGTGCTGCACGGACGTCCAGCCACTGGCCGACGTCGTGGTCTCCGGGTCGTTATTGCCGATGATCAGGTGTTTGCGGCCGTTGAGCTTCGCCAGTAGCCCATCGCAATCGCCACCGCGTACCGACATGAAATCGCCGAGATGCCAGACATCGTCGTCAGCGCCGACTATATCATTCCAGTATTGAATGAGTGCCTCGTCGTGCGCGACCATGTCCGGGAACGGTCGCCGGTCGATGCGCAACACGCGGGGATCGCCAAAATGAGTGTCGCTGGTGAAGTAGTTCATGAGGTTTTAACCGGACCGCGCGAAAAAAACAGCAACATCTATAACGGACATGCTGGTGCTATGCGGTCTCTGTCTTGGCCTCCAGATTTTCTGCCTTAGCTTTGCGACCGCTGAAGATGCGCCGTACGAGCACGAAAAACAGCGGGACGTAAAGCGTTGCAAGGATCGTCGCCGTGATCATGCCGCCGATGACCGCCGTACCGATCGCGATGCGGCTCTGTGCACCCGCGCCGGACGAAATTGCAAGCGGCAAAACGCCGAAGATGAAGGCAAGACTGGTCATCAGGATCGGTCTTAGCCGCAGGCGGGCGGCTTCCATGGCCGAATCGTAAGCGCTCTTGCCGGCCCGTTCCGCCTGTTCCGCGAACTCGACGATCAGGATCGCATTCTTTGCGGAAAGGCCCATCGTGG
>JGI20283J15916_100029_pt2 | contig 5299 bp, 6 predicted proteins | sample Plalitdecfosmids_FD_15916 | JGI IMG/M metagenome (IMG submission 15916) | reverse complement strand
TGATCACGGCATCCATGCCCGATCCGCAGAGACGGTTGATCGTCGTGCCGGATACGGAAACAGGCAGGCCGGCGAGGAGCAGCGACATGCGCGCGACATTCCGGTTATCTTCGCCCGCCTGGTTGGCGCAGCCAAAGACCACGTCGCCGACCGCTTCCCAGTCGACGGCAGCGTTTCGCTCCATCAGTGCCCTAAGAGGTACAGCGCCCAGATCGTCCGCACGGACCGATGACAGCGCGCCGCCGAAACGACCGATCGGGGTACGGATATAGTCGCAGATAAATGCTTCGGTCATCGATCTCTCCTCAAAGCGCCGGTACGACAAGATCGGCAACAGCGCCGTCCACATGGAGCTGCGCGCCGGTCATCGCCTGCAATTCCTCGATGGTCATTGCGGCGAGCTTTTCACGCAGGACAAAACGGCCGTCAGCGATATCGATCACCGCATGGCTCGTATAGACCCTCGTGATGCAGCCGACGCCAGTCAGGGGAAATGTGCATTTGGAGACAAGTTTCGGCTTGCCGTCCTTCGTCACATGCTCGGTGATGACGAAAACCTGCTTGGCACCATGCACCAGATCCATCGCGCCGCCGACCGCCGGCACGCCTTTGGAGCCGACGCGCCAGTTGGCGAGATCGCCATTTTCCGCCACCTGATAGGCGCCGAGGATTGCAACGTCGAGATGGCCGCCCCGCACCATGGCGAAGCTGTCCGCGTGATGAAAGAAAGCCGCGCCGGGCTTGACCGTGACGGCCTTTTTGCCCGCGTTGATCAGATCCCAGTCTTCCTCACCAGCTGCCGGAGGCTCGCCGAAATCGAGGATGCCGTTTTCCGTATGGAAGATCGCCTGTCTGCCGGGCGGCTGATAGCGGGCGACCATTTCCGGAAAACCGATCCCGAGATTGATATAGGCGCCATCTTCGATATCCTGCGCGGCACGCCAGGCGATCTGCGTGTTCGACAGTTTGATGTCTTCGCGGGTGTCCAGTGTCTGAGTTTCGCCGCTCATGCGCTCATTCCTCCGGCATAGGCCACTCCGGCCCGGATGAGTTCTTCTTCTTGCTGAGGGTTTGAAACCTCGACCACCGCATCGACAAAGATGCCGGGCGTTATCACGTGTTCGGGGTCGATGTCGCCGGGTTCAACGATCTGCGAGACCTGGGCGATGGTGGTGGTCGCCGCCATGCACATCAGAGGATTGAAGTTCCGGCCGGCCTTGCGATAGGTGAGGTTGCCATGGGTGTCGCCGAGATGCGCCTTGACGATGGCAAAGTCGGCCTTGAGCCAGCGCTCCTGCACATAATGTCGTCCATCAAATTCGGCGACCGGTTTGCCCTCGGCCAGTTCCGTTCCATAACCCGTCGGCGTGTAGAAGGCCGGTATGCCAGCGCCACCTGCGCGGATCCGCTCGGCGAGCGTGCCTTGGGGGACGAGTTCCAACTCGATTTTTCCGGCCAGATAGGTATCGGTAAAAGCCCGCGGATCGGACGAGCGAGGGAAAGAGCAGATCATCTTTGCGATCATGCCCGCATCGATCATTGCCGCAATGCCGATGCGTCCGTTCCCGGCGTTGTTATTGATCACGGTCAGGTTTTTAGGACCATTGTCGATCAGCGCGTGGATGAGTTCGATCGGCGCACCGGAGCCTCCGAAACCACCGATCATCACCGTGGCACCGTCGGTAACCTTGGACACGGCATCAGTCAAAGTCCGAATTGTTTTATCCATCAGTATCCTCCGCAAACCGCTCCCGCTGCAGAAACAACTAAATCCCATACAGATGGACGGCAAACCATTTGTGCGATATCGTCTCTTTGTACGATTATCGCACAAAACGGGGCTCCGTTGGACGTCAAGACGAGAGACATGATGGGCGGGCTGGCAAAGGGCCTCAAGGTCATAGAAGCCTTCTCTGCCGAGCGACCGCGTCTCAGCATCGCCGAAGCCTCACAGCTCACCGGCTATGATCGCGCAACGGTGAGGCGATGCCTCCTGACGCTCTCCGAACTCGGTTATTGTGCCTATGACGGAAAATTCTTCACCGTCACGCCCCGCGTCTTGCGACTGGGGACGGGATGCCTGGCAGCGATGCCATTGCCGAAGATCGTGCAGCCTTGGCTCGATGACCTGTCCGAACAGACAGGCCAAAGCACATCCGTTTCCATTCTTGATGAGAGTGACATCGTTTACGTCGCGCGGGCCGCGCAGCGCAGGGTCATGTCGATTTCGCTGATGCCGGGCTCACGCCTTCCAGCCTACTGCACCTCCATGGGGCGGGTGATGCTGTCAGCACTTCCTGTCGAGCAGGCAGAAGATCTTCTTTCATTAAAGCCGCTCGTGGCGAGGACGGCAAAGACCGTGACCGACATCGAAACGCTCAAGGGCGAACTGCTCCGCATCCGTGATCGCGGCTATGCCTGCATCGATCAGGAGGTCGAAATCGGCCTTCGCTCTCTGGCCGTCCCGCTATTCGGCCCCCGCGGCCAAGTCGTCGCCGCGCTGAACATCGGGCTAGCCGCGTCAGAGGAGCCGATGCAGGCTGTCGCTGACCGTTACATTCCGTCACTGCTTAAAGTTCAGAAGGAGCTGACCGGCATATCCGGTTGAATTTGCGGCATATGCCGGCGTTCCAACTCCGAAACCATCTTATTCCCGCGGTATCTCCTGCAGCATCCGGATGATGGCGGAAAAGTCCTCGCCGCCGTGTCCGGCTGCCTCGAACTGGGCGTAGAGGTCGGCCGCGTGGGCTCCGAGCGGTGTCGCGGCGCCGGATTGTTGTGCTGCCTCTTGTGACAGCAGCAAGTCCTTCAGCATCAACGCCGTGGCAAAGCCGGGGCGGTAGTCGTTGTTGGCAGGCGATGTCGGCACGGGACCGGGCACGGGGCAATAGGTCGTCAGCGACCAGCACTGGCCCGATGAGGTCGAGGCGACATCGAACAGCGCCTGATGCGAGAGGCCGAGCTTTTCAGCCAGGCCGAACGCTTCGCAGACGCCGATCATCGAGATGCCGAGGATCATGTTGTTGCAGATCTTTGCAGCCTGACCCGCACCATCGCCGCCGCAGTGGACAATCTTGCGGCCCATGGCTTCGAGGATAGCCTTACCCGACGCAAACGCACTCTCCGAGCCGCCCACCATGAATGTCAGCGTGCCCGCTTCCGCGCCGGTCGTTCCCCCGGACACCGGAGCATCGAGAGAGAGGCAACCCATCGCGCTTCCCAGAGCATGCGCCTTGCGGGCGCTTTCCACGTCCACGGTCGAACAATCGATGAGCAGCGTTCCCTCGGGGATCACGGATGCCAGATCCGACCAGACGGCGAGGACATGCTGGCCCTTGGGCAGCATGGTGATAATGCAGTCTGCATTCAGCACAGCCTGGGGGAGGGTGCTTGCCGCGTTGACGCCATGCGCGCTTGCGGCATTCCTGCTCGCCTCCGAAAGATCGAAGCCCCAGACGTCATGTCCCGCCTTGACGAGATTGGCCGCCATCGGCCCGCCCATGTTTCCAAGTCCAACGAATGCAACCTTGCTCATAGTCCCCCCTTACCGATTGTCCGCCAGGATCATCGCCGCCGCCTTTTCGGCAATCATGATCGTTGGAGAATTCGTGTTGCCCGATGTGATGGCGGGCATGATTGATGCGTCGGCAATTCTCAGCCGGCCGAGTGCTCTCATTTTCAGTCGCGGATCGACGACGCTATCGGGATCTGACCCCATCCGGGCCGTGCCCACAGGATGGAAAATCGTCGTTCCTATTTCGCCGGCAGCGCGCTCCAGATCTGCATCCGTGTCGTAGGCCGGCCCCGGCTTGTATTCTTCCGGCTGGTAGCGGGCAAAAGCAGGCTGCGCGACGATGTTGCGGGTCAGCCGGATCGAACTTGCCGCGACACTGCGGTCGCCAGCTGTCGAAAGATAGTTCGGCCGGATCGCCGGCGCTGCAGCAAAGTCCGGGCCTTTCAGATGCACGGAACCGCGGCTTTCCGGACGTAGGTTGCACACGCTTGCGGTGATCGCCGGAAAGGCATGGACCGGATCCCCGAAGCGGTCGAGCGAAACCGGCTGGACATGGTATTCGAGATCAGCCGTTTCCTTGTCCGGACCCGACCGGGTAAAAATCCCGAGCTGGCTTGGAGCCATGGACATCGGTCCTGAGCGTTTCAGCGCATATTCCAGCCCGATCGCAGCCTTGCCGAGCCAGCGAGAGGCTTTCTCGTTCAGCGTCGGCACGCCGGTGACCTTGTAGACCAGCCGTAGCTGCAGGTGATCCTGCAGGTTTTCGCCGACCTGTCGCACCTCCTTGACCATCTCGACCCCGGCGTCCGCCAGAACTTCGCCGCGTCCGACGCCTGAGAGTTCGAGCACATGCGGCGTCCCGATCGCGCCGGCCGAAAGCACCGTCTCGCGACGGGCATGAGCCACCTGCGACACGCCATTCTGCTGAAACTCGACGCCTTTCACCTCACCGGTTTCGATGATCAGGCGGCGGACATGCGCCTTGGTGAGGACGCGTAGGTTCGGCCGCTTCATCGCGGGCCGCAGAAAGGCCTTGGAGGTGTTCCAGCGAATGCCCGAACGCTGGTTGACGTCGAAATAGCTCGAGCCTTCGTTGTCGCCGCGGTTGAAATCCTCGATCATCGGGATGCCCGCCTGTTCCGCCGCCTTGCGGAAACTGTCGAGCACCGCCCAGTGCAGACGCTGCTTTTCGACCCGCCATTCGCCGCCTTCGCCATGCAGATCGTCGCCGCCCTTGTAGAAGTCCTGGCTCTTGCGAAACAGCGGCAGCACGTCGTCCCAGCCCCAGCCGGCACATCCCATCTGCCGCCATAGGTCGTAATCGCGCGCCTGGCCGCGCATATAGATCATGCCGTTGATCGAGGAGCAGCCACCGAGCAGCTTTCCGCGCGGATAAAACAGGGAGCGGCCGTTGAGGCCTTTTTCCTTTTCGGTGGCAAAACACCAGTCGGTGCGCGGGTTGTTGATGCAATAGAGATAGCCGACCGGGATATGCACCCAGTGATAGTTGTCGGTCCCGCCGGCTTCCAGCAGCAGCACGCTGTTGCGGCTATCGGCCGAAAGGCGGTTCGCAAGAACGCAGCCGGCGCTTCCGGCACCGATGATGATGTAGTCGTAGGTTTCCATGATCTTCAGCCAATCAGCGGCGATGCTCGAAGCCCAGTTTTCGGCCAAGCCGCGAGGCGTAGAATTCCCCGATCAGGCCGCGCCGGAAGAGGAGGACGCAGACCATGAAGACCACGCCGGTGATGATCGTGACGGGAAATTCCGAGGTCGCGAGGTAGT
>JGI20283J15916_100002_pt1 | contig 6417 bp, 7 predicted proteins | sample Plalitdecfosmids_FD_15916 | JGI IMG/M metagenome (IMG submission 15916) | reverse complement strand
CGACGCGCAGGTCGAATGGAAACACTGCGACATGGGCAGCCTCAAGGAAGTCAAAGAAGTTTTCTCCGAATTGCGCAACTCGCTCGACCGTCTCGATTTCCTTGTTCTGTCCGCAGGTATCAACACGAACTTTTACGGGGAAGACGCGGACGGTATCGACCGTCACTTCGGAGTGAACTTCCTAGGTCACTTTTACGTATGCAATCAGCTCTGGCCGGTACTCCGAAAGACGGGTAAGATGGGCTCGAAGCCCGCGCCGAGGGTCGTCTTTGAGTCGAGTGAGATGCATCGTACAGCGCCACCCGATGTGCACTTCGCAAGCATGGATGAGATCAACGATAGCTCCATGGACCCCACGCGGTTGTATGGACGCACAAAGCTGGCAATGATTCTGTTTGCGAAGTACGGTCTGCGTGATCGCGTTATCAAGCCCAACGGTGATAACGTATACGCTCTCTCCGTACACCCAGGCGCTGTCAACACGGCTATGCAGCAGCAGTGGAAGGACGCGTACCCTGGTATCACGGGCAAGCTGTTGTCAAATGCCATGCTCTTCGCTGGACGAGACGTGGAGCAGGGGTCGTACAGTGCGCTTTGGTGCTGCACGGCGGATGAGATTGAGGAGAAGAACATGAACGGGTTCTACTTCAACGACCCGGTAAGTTGTCTTTGGCTCTTGGTCAACATTCTACGTCGGACTTCGTAACTGATACGTGATGCAGGGCCAACCAGGCAAAGAGACATCTCAAGCCAGCGATGAGAACCTTGGTGCTGCGCTCTGGGATCTAAGTGAGCGTATCATCAAAGACAAACTGGGCCAAGATGCGCTAGTCGACTGGAGTGCGAAGGAGTAAGACCGTGTTCAGATACAATGTGGGTAGCTTCAACTACGTCTGATCTCGTGCGTAATGTGTAAAAGATTATCATTATGGGCGTGTAGGAAACATATCCTATAAAAGCTTACAACATCCTGAGAATGGTATATGGCATGATAACAATGATTCCACCATCCTAAGGAACATAATGCCAAACCCCGCGTTGAGGAGTCATAACCCGCTGCGACCTTCCAACTTCCCGTGAAGACATAAAATGACGTAGACCTTGACAAGATGGCGACTCTCTAACCGCATCATCATCGAGCAGCTCTGGATGCTCGTCGACGACCATAAACACCGCCTCCCGCAGATCCGTCGCATGCTCCGGAAGATCTTCGTAAACCCATAAGATAGCGTCAATCATCTCGGGATTGGGATGGTAGTATTCCGCTGCTTCCTGAAACCTCTTCGTACATAGCGCCTGTAGGTCGGGTACCAGGTACTTGTCTGCGACTTCCCAGAGTTGGAGGTGTAGCAACATGTGGCGAGGTGTTGGCGTGTGGTAGAGCGCTCGGCCTGAGCCCTTTGGCATGACATGAAGTATCCTCCGTCGTTTCTGGGTAATCTGATCCGGGTGGAGGTCTGGTGATGTTTGAGGCTTCCGTTTCCGCGAGGTAGATGAAGATATAGCGCCAGCGGCTGGTGATGCTTCTCCGTAGAGCAAGCTCGAACTGTCATCAACACTGTAGGGGTCGTGTTGATCGATACTTTCGCAACTAGCGTACGGGTTGCTGCCGTAACTTCTGATCCATGTCAGATCCTTTGTGCGCGCATCAATCTTCCAAAAAGTGGCGTCGTAGTCGCCTTCATGAAGAAACTCAATCATGAGACTGACCATGGCAGGTTCGTCGTCATGAAGCGTTATGGTGCCTTCGGAAGCCTCCTTCCCAAATTCTGTTGCGCGCCGAAAGTATTCAGAGTAGGGAGTAATGATATCTAGATCGACAGTATAGCTATCAGACCCGCAGGCTATAGTGAAGTTGGGCTTCATGGCTCTGGAGTGTAATCGTCTGGTGTAGGGGTTGAGGCTTGGGTAGGTGTGAATGGGCGAAGGTGGATTGGCAGTGATTGTCGGCAAAGTGGATAAACTCGGTTCTTGCTAGAGTGTTCATGTGCGTCAACAGGCGATGACAGACAAATGGAGTATTCACTCTGTCGCTGACCACGTGAGCCGGTTGCCTTAGGGTTTGACATGAACTCACGATGTGGCCACCTTGGATGAGAAAGGCCGCACATCGTGAGATCGAGTTTGCGATGCGGCACTGAACCAAAAACCTGGAGAATTTTCTAGGTTTTGCAGTTTCTGAGCCCCAACCCCGTGCAAAACGTCTTCCAGCTGCCGATAAGTGACAAGAGGCGTGGTTCTTTCATAGATCATGAGGGGTGGACGTTGGTGGAAAAGAGACGTGTCCAAATACGAGTCTTTGCAAGAAGTCGAACATCCAATGAAGTCGTGTAGACTGGATGTATGCTCGCTGGCTAGAGAAAGAGTGCTTGGGAGCAATGACTTGGTCTTGAATCTTCGCGTGTACCTCGGCCTGATTGGAAGAGATGACTCTAACGCAGGACCTAGGATTCAGCACCCAAGACCGAGAGCCCTGGCAGGGGGAGATCGTATTGACCAGCATAGCGGGCGTACGGCATGCTCCGTGCAGATAGCCTCAACACGCAGCGAGGATGACCTGACAAGGCCGCAGCTGTGGTGTTTCGTGGCAGGTGGCACGGCCCGATCGGCTAGTAACGCGAGCATGTCCGAGAACGAGAAGATGTTCCGAAGGCACGGCGCGGCGGGGGCGCAGGGTCGTAAATGCTGTGTAAGACCGTCCGGTGGTAGGCTAGTGACCGGTGAGTAACCCCACCTCCGCTCCATGCAGTAGGCTACAGTCTGCAGCCCTGTCGTGTTCGCTGCTAGGGCTGCAGCTTCGCCACACAGTTGCCACCGTCAGCTTGGGGTCCGGATTACGGTTCCGCCAGACGAATGGCTCAGCTTGAGCGTACTCTTCCAAGACTCCAGCTGAATTTCCGAGCCTTCCCCGTTGTTGGACTTTGCTGCCGCGCCTTTCTAAGCGCAATGACAGCCTTTTTATGCTCCAACTGATTCTTGTTCCGTTCCAGTATTGCTGACTCGTCGGCACCCATATCCAATATGAGTGTAATGAAGTCTACTTGATTGTGTGCGACGGCATGATCTAGCACGGAGGCAGGTTCGGTGTCTTTGGCGTTGATATCGGCGCCGAATACGAGGAGAATGCGAGCTAGATTGACATAGCCACGCTGCGCTGCGAGGTGAAGGGGAGCGCGTTGATGGTCCCCCAAAATGTTTACGAGAGTGGTAGGCTCTGGGTGCTGTTCCAATATCGAATGGATTTCTGCGACGAGGGCGGAGTCATCTTTGCACTGCACCACTCTGCGGTGGAAGACTTTCCAGTCTTCCTCTGGCTTTGAGATGCCGAAGGTTTGTTTAGAGAGAATGCTTTCGTCGTCGTCGGATTGTGTAAGAAGAGCGCTCGAAGAGGACGAGGAGACAGAGAAACGCGGTGGTGATGTCGGATTGGACCCTCTGCGGAGGTGTGCTGGATCTGAGATAGTGTCCGTATTTGAGAACCATCGATCAAGTGAGACGAGGTCATCTTGAGCTGACCGATCCTCTTTGCTGACATACGCTATGGGTTGCTGTCTGAGCGTCAGCATCATCTCTTCTGCTATACATTCCACGTATACTTACTGGTACTGAGCTCTCGGAAACGCGGCGAATATAGGAGCTGACTTCACTACCATCGCGTTAGAAATGTATAAGTCTGAGGGAGAACCGTACGAACAGATATGAGCAGGCTCCGGTGACAAGGACAATATCTCCGAGGTATCGTCGAATGTCATCTACCGCGAATTCGATATCCTTGGCTACTGTGTCCATTCTTCGTTTCACAGAGGCCTTGTCGAGAAAGGTCTCCGCACTTTTGCTTTGAAGTCCCAAATCTGCTATTTTGCGTTTGATCTCTCTAAGACGATCGCGACATAGCGCGATCTTCTCACGCACCAAGATTGACGGCTCGCTATTGCCATCGGGCTCAGCTTGATGGTACTTCGAGTTGAGTAGGCGTACAACTCCATGCAACTCTGTTATTCTTTCGAGGAGTCGGTCGACCAAGTCGTCGATTTCCCGCACCGCTTCGATATAGTTCTTGCATGCTCGGACGAGGGCCAGCCCAACCGTTGCGATGGTAATTATGCTGGAGACCGGCTCGGCCATGGTTACTTGGGTGCCGTGTGTGGTGGCCAGGCCCGCTTTAAAGTGGATCGTTGGAGGAAGTCTGGAGCCAGGTTGTGGTGTTACACAAGGATACCGTTTAATAAGTGTAGGCGAAAGCGCAACGATCGTTACGGATGTGGCATCGATCTCATTTGAAGAAGGCCTCTTGCCAGGCGGCTCAAAGATCAAGAAGGGGCTTAGCAGAACGCGTGCAGCCTGTTCATGACCAAGAATGAGGACGGGTAATGTGAGAGGCACACGTGTGAAGTGAGTTGACGTAAGTGTCAAGTATAAACAGTCAAATGCTCCATGCAAGGGTTGGCATTCGTCCGATGCGTCAACGGGCTGGGGCAACTCCACACGTACCTGGGGAAAGCGGCTGGCGGGGAAAGCTCGACGGCCACACTATTACAGATCAAGTAGGCAGCCGCTTATGTGCCGTCCCTTTCTCACCACACCACATATCGACTAGCCGAGCGGGCTGCGGGGACAGCTCATACGCCGAGGAACTCGTCCTTCGGAAGCTTATTCCGAATGCCTGCGATTTCACGTAAACTGGTTCATAGTCTCGAACGGCGTCTCGAAGGGCAGAACAGACGTCCCCGCGATGGCGCGTCCTAGCTAGGCGATTTCAAAGCATGTTGCTCGGCAGAGGGCTGAGGAGAGAACTAAGTGTCACCAATAAATCCAAGGTTGCAAGGTGATGCAAGGGCTGACCCTAATGCCAATTGCGGCTTGGTGGCGTCTGAAGGCACTTAGCGATGTATGCGTTCATTGGCCAAAGTCTCCCAAGACCCATGTCGCCTGAAAAAGGGCAGCGATGCATGCGAAAAGCATTGGCAAGGCAACCAATCCACTGAGAAGAGGGCGATCATCAGAACGTGGACTTATTGCTCAGCCACCCGTCTAGGAGCATTTGTAGGTAATATGGCGGTGGAGGACCCCGACAAGACATGCCGTATGCACGATCAGGCTCGCCCTTGGAAAGGCCTGTCAACCTTATAGGACTCAGCCCGATGCGGCAGGCAAACATATATTGTGATGCTGGGGCGCGTTGTCGCACATTGATTACGGCCCCAAAGCGACATACTCTTGCTCAAAGCGCTGGCCACTATGACTGAACCCCTTCAGCAAGCAACAGCTTTCGCAAGCACAGTAGGGATCCAAACCCTTGCGACGAATCAACAGCGCTCAACAGGCGCAAGACAAAAGTATGCGCATGAGTCGATGTTAACAGAGTGTAACTGACTTGGCATAGTATAGATAATCCGTTTCTGACGTTCGATGACACGATTCCCGACCTCAAGACTCAACGTACTGAGCTAGAAGAGTATGTGTGGGAATTTGCTTCATTAGCCGGTCTCAAAGACCGCTATGAGTTGCTTCGATTTGGTGCTCGTCTCGCTCGAGACAAGTATGAGACTATGAGAAAATACGCGGATGAGCTCACAGATTCGGAAAAGGAGTTGTTGGAGAAGGAAAAGGATGAGAGTACAGGCTTTTGGAAGCAGTCCAAATTTCTCCGCGCGACAATCATGACCGCAAGTCTTGCGGGCATGATCCAAGGATGGACGCAAAGCGCCAATAATGGCACTGCTCATGGCATGCCAGACGAATTTGGCCTCTGCTATCGCAGAGAAACGAACTGTCCTTCGTCCGATCTTTGGACGTTTGGGATGCTAAACGCCATTCCGCTGTTTTCCGCAGGCCTCTTCGGTACACTCCTTGCAGATCCGCTGCAGGAGAACTTCTTAGGGAGGCGAGGTAGTGTGATGCTGTCTTGTGGCATCACAATAGCCTCGACAATCGGTGCATCACTTACGCACAATGTAGGCTCACTCGCAGCTTGCCGAGCTATCAACGGAATAGCTCTGGGTGCAAAAGCGTCGATAGGTCAGTGCAAGCTCTCGTTCATGCTTGCGTCGATGAATCTAACACCTTGTAGTCCCAATATATGCGGCTGAAATATCACCGGAGCATATACGTGGCGCTGTTCTGGCGAATTGGCAGCTTGCTGATGCAGCCGGTACGTCCGCTCCCCTTGATATGGTGTAATCGCTGATCCGGTAGGCATCTTTCTCGGGTTTCTGGCAAACTTGCTGGTCGTTGTTTATGTGGAGAAAGCAGAGTCCGCATGGCGCATTCTTACGAACACTGTGGTGAAACCTTAAAAGCTTTAAAAGCCTTATATATTCTTTTTTTTCTTATAAAACTTAAAACCTTAGAGGCTATTTAAGTTGCTGATTTATATTAATTTTATTGTTCAAACATGAGAGCTTAGTACGTGAAACA
>JGI20283J15916_100039_pt1 | contig 6873 bp, 4 predicted proteins | sample Plalitdecfosmids_FD_15916 | JGI IMG/M metagenome (IMG submission 15916) | reverse complement strand
GGGCATTAATGGTGAATTGTCTTCGAACCATTGTGCCTCTTTGGCAATGGCGGCAATTTTCTTGGTGGTTTCCATGTCTTTCAAAGAAAGCACACTCTCAAAACTACCTTTTTTACCAATCGGATCGTTGTACACCTCAATAAAGCCATGGCTTATGTCGATGCGGCTAGCGGTATCGTTCACCCAGGCAATATTGTACTCATCCCATTTTTTCAGATCACCGGTTTTGTAATATTCAGAGAGCAGCTGCAAGGCTTTCTTTTGCTGGTCATTTTCGGCAACGGTTACGGCTTTATCTAACCAATAAACCACTTTTTCCAATGCAGGGCCGTACATGCCGCCAACTTTATAGGTTTTTTCTACAATGGCTCCGTTTTCCTTCATCAGCTTGCTGTTCAGACCCCATTCCGGTTCCTGGTCGCTATGCGGAAATTTGGTGGCATCGCCGTAAAAAGCTTCTACCTCTTTCTGTGTTACACCTTCGTAAAAGTTGACAGAGGAGTTAGCCACGTTATCGACACCGGCCCTCAGGTCCACCATTTTGGGCTGGAACTTAGGATCAAATATAACGGGTTTCATACGGGTAAGAAAAGCATCGACGGTTTCGCCCTGCGCCAGGGGTAATTTGCTCTGGTCGCTATTTTTTACCAACTCGGAGAAATATTCAAAGGAACACTCCGGTACAAATTTATCTTTGGAGTAATGGTGGTGATTGCCGGTGCTGAACCACACCTGGCCCGCATAGGTCTGAAATTTCTTCCAATCATCCGAATTCTTATCTCCTTTATAGGTGCCATAAACTGCCTCTACGGTTTTACGCAGGGTAAGACCGTATTTATTGGCCTGATCGTAATACAGGTCGCGGCCGGAAAGGGCTGCTTTGTAGAGGTAGTAAGCCAGGGTCTTTTGCTGTAAAGACAATTCGTTGAAGCCCGGAACCTGATAGCGAAGCAATTGCAGATCGGCGAAGGCCTCTCCCAATACTTTGAAATCTTTGTCGTAACCAGCCGTAACGGTGGTTTGTTCTTTGCTCTTTTCGCCTGTTTTATTTTCGCCACAGGCAGAAAACAATAATGTTCCGGAAAGGAGCATAACACCTAGTTTAGTTTTGTTCATAATTTTTAATGCTTGTAAGTTCTTGCAATCGGGGCTTAAAAGTAGGAAAAATAGCAGAAAGCAATAGCGAACAGGTATAATTAACCCTGAAAGGGTGATGCTGCAATCCTAGAAAGGGCGCGTTGGCAATTAACGGTTCAGCTGTTTTTGCAAAATTTATGAGTAATGATAATGCCAGTTACCAGGAGCAAAAAGACTGACAGTTTACTACAATTATTGCGGTTTTGCTGCACCAATAATGGCATGCGCATGCATCAACAAGGAGTGCGTGCACGAAAACTACCAATGCGTATGAAAAAACTACCGATGCGTATGAAAAAACTATCAGTGCGTTCGATTAAATGCACAATGCGTATGGAACAACTATCAGTGCGTTCGATTAGATGCACAATGCGCAGACAAAAACTATCAGTGCGTTTGCCAAAAGGATCAATGCGTTTGCAAATACTATCTGTGCGTTTAGGAAAACTTTCGGTGCGCTCCCAAATAATACCCCTGCGTTCAGGAAAACCAACGCTGACGATGCGTAAACCAATATTTTAGATGAATATTTAACCGCAAATTCGTGGAATGGTGACGAGGCGGTGCGCGAAGCCACAACTAATTAAGGGCTGTGGCGTGCACACGCTGTTTGGTATTCCCTCGTTTTGCAGTTAAACGGGCAATCAAATTGTTTGTTACACATTACCTTATTTGATGACAGATGCTCTGGCATCTATTTGGCGAAACTTGAGCGCATTAATTTTTTTATAGTCGGGATGGGCACTGCCTAAAATGCCTCTCAGGTAAGCCTTCATGAGTTTGCTGAGCGCTACTACGCCGGTCTCCTTGTCGTAGAGCTCCAGGTTACGGGCATTACGAGCGTTTATTAAATCGTTGTCGGCTGTAATTACCAGGCCGTTAGCACTTTTAAGGTTGTTTTCGTAAGCGCGTACGGCATCCAAATTCAGGTCTTTTTCGTTGGGATTAAAGCCCGGTACCGATTCCAGCAAGATTCTCAGGTTGCTAAAATGCACTAATTTGAGGTCGAAGCTTTGTTGGCTCGTAGAGATGTTGCGTTTGGGCGTGGCATCGGCATTGGCGGCATCGGGTACTTGCTTTTTTCTTTCGCGTGCGCCTTGTATTTTTTTATTGTAGCTGGCGGCATCGGCAAGCGTGGGCTTGGTAACGCCTTCGCTACTTTTGAGTGTGGCCATGAGCCGGCTGGCGAAGGGCTTAAGCTTTTCGTAGACGTTGCTGCGGGCTATGGTAGCATTTTCGGCCTCGCGGTTGAGTCGGGCCAGGCGCTCCAGAACTTTGTTGATGCGCTCTTCCTTATCGTCCAGTATTTTGGTTCGTAGCAGCGTATTGGCAGGTTGGTATTGGGTGCCCATGCTGCGCGTTACCTTCAGGAAGGTGCTGAAGTTGACCACGTTTTTGATGTGGCCGGTTTCGTATACCGATTTCGTGCTGACGGTAGTGCCGTCTTTTAGGGTTTTTGTAGCCATTTTATTTATGTTTTTATAAATGAAAAAAACGCCAATTTCTTTTTGGTTATTGGTTTTGTTTCTTTTTTAAAACTTGGCTATTGGTGATTTAAATGTATGAATTTTTTTTGGAATAAGTGAATTATTGAAGTAGGTTTTTTTTGAGGGGTATTTGGATGAATTTTCCGAAATGAGTACAAGGAGATTTGCTTCGGTGAGACAGCTGTTGCGGCATTGAGGGTGATGATTACAACGGCAAGATGTTGTATGTTTGGGCTTTTGAAAGGAGGTGTTTATTTTTGGGTTGGTTGCGATATATTTTACGTGATTGCGCCGTTGTTGGTGTTTTCACCATAAGTGTTCGGAAGAAAAGTGATTTATATCTTTGTTGAATGAACGCCAAAGGTATATTGTCCTTACTACCAGATGAATTATTAGCTGAGCTTGCAGCAGACACTAATGTAGACTATTATGCCAAGAAACTAAAAGGGAAGATTCTATTTAAGCTTTTGCTATCCAGCGTGCTTAGTCACAAGGATAATAGTTTGCGTAGGATGGAAGCTCTTTACGAATCTGTCGGTGATAAAGACGAAAGCGGCATTAGTATTAGCTCTTTGAGTGAACGGTTGAGTAAGATAAATGTGGTTTTTTTCAAGAGACTTTATACAAAAAGTGTTGAGTTATATGCACCTTTATTGGATACAGACATTGAAGATGTTATTCGTTATGATTCAACTATAGTTAGCTTATCGAGCAAGTTGCTACACACCGGCTACCAATTAAAAGGTGGTGATGCAGCACATGTAAGGCAATTAAAATTTACTATTGGGCATTCAACCATACCGCTGGCTGCAGATTTTTATACTGAACAAAAAAATACCAGCGAAAATGTTGCTCTTCGGGAAACAATAGATGAGCATCCAACCCATCAACAAACGATTAGGGTTTTCGATAGGGGTATTACCGCTCGCAAGACCTATGATGAATGGACAAGCAAAGGCGTATTGTTTGTATCAAGGATTAACACCAAAAGTAAACTAGAAGTAATAAAACGCTATGAACTAGGCAGCCAAAAAGAGACAGCAAGCCTGATTGTAAACAGCGATGAACTGGTGTACTTATTTGGAGATAAGGGTAAGAAGTCTGGGGTTCCTTTGCGGTGCATTAAAGCTATTCAAAAAGACAGCCAGGAAGAACTGGTCTTTATCACCAATAAAATGGATTTGTCGGCAATAGAGATTACCCAGATATACAAAAGTCGTTGGGAGATAGAGGTTTTTTTTAAGTTTATAAAACAGGAACTCAACTTTAGCCATTTAATCAATCGAAGCGCTAACGGCATAGAAGTTATGTTGTACATCACATTGATAGCCAGCATCCTACTTATAGCTTATAAGCATAGCAACAAATTAAAAGGTTACAAGATTATGAAACAAAAATTCTTACAAGAACTTGAATGGGAAACCATTAAAGATATTGTAATTTACTGTGGCGGAGATCCTGAAAAAATGCAAGAAATGAATCATAGAAGAGTCACCTGATAAATCTTCCGAACACTTATGGTGTTTTCACCGACAACGATCGCGAGCTTCAACATGAATTCTTCTGCAGAGTCCTTTTCGGATATAGGGCATAAATCTTTGTGTAAAGGCAATTATTTGTCTTTATGATGTCAAAGGGCTAATCCAATCTTTATGTAGGTGCTGGAGAGAAACACGAACAAAGGCCTGGCTCCACTATTAAAATCTCAGTCACTATTACGAAAATAGCTAAGACCACTTTTAGTAAAAGAACAAGGACAACTGGCCTTTAGTGGAAATTCAGGAAATGTTTCTCTATAACATTTAATTTGAGTTTCGAAATCTAAATAATCTCTCATTGGGTAAAAGCCATTGTGTCTTCCTGCATTTTTAAACCACAAAAAAGCGTTGAGAAATGGGTCATGCAAGGGAGGCCTAGCTCCGTCGTACATGAATTCAATCTTCGTATGGTACTTCAATCCGATCCCTAATAATCTTTCAGTAAAATAATCTTTTGACAATACAGAGGTTGAGTCGGTTGCCGTTTTATTTTGGCTAATTCCATTTATTATGACCTCATACTTGGCATTAAAAATCCAAGAGTATACAGCAAATGTCATTATGGGAACTGTTACCCCGAGCGCAAAAATATATCTGAGCTTAGACTTGCCCATTTTAAAATATCTTGCAACGTGAAGTAAGAGATAAAATGGAAAAAATGCTGGCAACCCAATGCCGAATAAAAGTAAACAAAGTGAAAAAAACATATAACCAGTAAAGGCTTCCCACGGGTCTGCTAAAAAAATGATACAGTATATGAGTACGGGAACGCTTAGGCCAAGTAGAAAGTAACTTAATGTTCCATTGAACAAACGGCTTACCTCTTCAAAAAATAAAATATTCAGAAAAACAAGTAAGAATAAAATTGCAGACCAGAGAATAGGAACACAGAAAACTTGCATTATGAAAAAATTGAACAGTAAACAAATTGTTGCATATACAAAGGTTATAGACAGACGACACCACTTATTAGGGTGAAATACAAATTGCTTAATAAGAGACTTTAATGATTTCATGACACTATTTCATAAACTGTGTAAACGATAAAAAATCGGGGTTTATTTCCTTGATTTTTTTACTTTTAAATATACACAGTTATGAAACCAGAAGAATTTTTAACAGACGATTTTTTGAAGCAGTTCAAGAACAGGGAACAGCTCAATGATTTTTTAGGTCAACTCCAGAAACGTGGCATTGAAAAGATGCTGGAAGGTGAATTGGATGGTCATCTTGGTTATAGCAGACATGAGTTGTCGGAAAGTGAAAACGCACGTAATGGTTATGGCAGGAAGAAAATAAAAACGAGTTATGGCGAATCTGAAATTAAGGTTCCCCGTGATCGCGACGCCAGTTTTAACCCGATAGTTGTGCCAAAGCGGGAAAGCATGGTTGATGGTATTGAGGAGGTTATTGTGTCGTTATATGCAAAAGGCATGAGCGTTTCAGATATAGAAGATCAGCTGAAAGACGTCTATAGGCTGGATGTTTCGCCGTCTACAATAAGTCGCATTACGTCCAGAATAGCAGAAGACATTGTTGCCTGGCAAAACCGGCCACTGGAATCTGTTTATCTCATTGTGTGGATGGATGGTATCGTTTTTAAAGTGCGGGAGAACAGCAAGGTGGTCAACAAAACAATCTACATAGCAGTAGGACTTAGGCGCGATGGATACAAGGAGGTCTTAGGTATGTGGCTTGGCAAAAATGAATCTGCTGCTTACTGGATGAGTGTATTGACGGATATGAAGGCCAGAGGACTGCAGGACATACTTATTACTGCAACCGACAACCTTAATGGCTTTACACAGACGATAAGAACAGTTTTTCCAGAGTCGGCTACCCAAGTGTGCGTGGTACATCAAATACGCAACAGTTGCAGGTATGTGGTATGGAAAGATAAGAAGGAATTTAGCAGCGATATGAAGGATATCTATACTGCTCCCAACCGTCAGGCAGCACTGGCAGCATTGGATGCCATGGAACTTAAATGGAACAGCAAATACTCTTATGCCATTAAAAGCTGGCGGCAGAACTGGGATGAATTAACCGTGTTCTTCGACTTCCCAATAGAGATCAGGCAGATTATCTATACAACCAACCTAATTGAGAACCTGAATGGCAAAATAAGGAAATACACAAAAAACAAATTATCCTTTCCCAATGATGAAGCAGTTATAAAATCAGTTTACCTGGCCATCAGGGAGGCATCAAAAAAATGGACCATGCCCATCCGGAACTGGGGCATGATCCTTAATCAGTTTTTGACTATTTTTGACAATAGGGTTATGATATAAAATTAAACAACTCCGATTCCAAGTTTACACACTTAATGAGATAGTCCCGATTTCATATATACTTAACGAATAATTGTAAATCTTTATTCTGGAGCGTTGCAATAAGTTAGCGAATTAATTTCCATAATGGGGATTGGTGTAGGTATTGAAACCCTTAAGATGCTGAACTTGCTGTGATCGAATCTGTAGGCAATAATGAAAAAGAATGGCTATATTACCTGTTCCGCCGTTGTTGGTGTTTTCACCATAAGTGTTCGGAAGATTTATCAGGTGACTCTTCTATGATTCATTTCTTGCATTTTTTCAGGATCTCCGCCACAGTAAATTACAATATCTTTAATGGTTTCCCATTCAAGTTCTTGTAAGAATTTTTGTTTCATAATCTTGTAACCTTTTAATTTGTTGCTATGCTTATAA
>JGI20283J15916_100029_pt3 | contig 9417 bp, 10 predicted proteins | sample Plalitdecfosmids_FD_15916 | JGI IMG/M metagenome (IMG submission 15916) | reverse complement strand
AATGCCATCGGAACAAACACCGCCGACAGGACCAGCGCGATCGCAATCAACGCCGTCTGGATTTCACCCATCGAGCGAAGCGTCGCGTCTCGGGGGCTTAAGTCCGGCTCCTCCTCCATGACTCGTTCGACATTCTCGACGACGACGATCGCGTCATCGACCAGAAGACCGATCGAAAGGACCAGTCCGAATAGGGTGAGCGTGTTGATCGAATATCCGAACAGTGCGAGCACGCCGAACGTGCCGAGCACGACGACCGGGACGGCAAGTGCTGGAATAAGCGTCGCGCGCCAGCTGCGCAGGAAGACGAACATGACGATGACGACGAGAACAATCGCCTCGATCAGTGTCTTCACCACTTCCTCGATCGAAAGCCGGATGAACTCGGTGGAGTCACGAGGGTAGGTGACGCGGTAGCCATCCGGCATGTTTGCCGCTTCGCCATCGATAGCCGCTTTCACCAGCTCGGCCGTTTCAAGCGCGTCCGCGCCGGGGGCAAGCTGAACGGCAATGCCGGATGCCGGATGACGGTTGAAACGGGTGAAGCGCGTATAGCTTTCCTGTCCGAGTTCGACGCGGGCGACATCCGCCAAGGTGACACGTGCGCCGCTTTCGTCTGTGCGGATGACGATCCGCTGGAACTCCTCCGGTGTCGTCAGGCGCGAACGGGCGGTCACGATCGCATTCAGCATCTGCGTGTCGGGGGAGGGTTGGGCGCCGATCTGGCCGGCCGCAACCTGCGTATTCTGCGCCTCGATCGCGGTGATGACGTCCGACGGCATCATCCCGTATGAAAACAAACGACCCGGGTCGAGCCAGATGCGCATCGCGTATTGCGAGCCGAAAAGGTTGGTATCGCCGACGCCGGGAAGGCGACCGATCCGCTCCTGGAGATTGGCGGCAATGTAGTCCGAAATGTCGGAATCCTTCGCCTTATCGGTTTCATCGTAAACTGCGGCGACAAGCAAAAAGTCACTGTTGGACTTTGTAACGGTGAGACCTTGCTGCTGCACCTGCTGGGGCAGACGAGAGAGAGCCTGCTGCACTCTGTTTTGAACCTGAACCTGTGCGATATCGGGATCGGTGCCCTTGTCGAATGTTACCGCGATCGTGACCTGGCCTTCGGCGCTGGAGGTCGACGTGAAGTAGATGAGGCCGTCGATGCCGGTAAGCTGCTGCTCGATCACCTGTGTCACGCTGGTTTCAAGCGTTGCAGCAGAAGCCCCAGTGTAATTGGCGCGGATGTTCACCTGCGGCGGCGCGATATCCGGATACTGCTCGACCGGAAGCGTCAGGATGGAGCCGATACCACCCAACATGATCACGATCGCGATCACCCAGGCAAAGATTGGACGATCGACAAAGATACGGCTGATCATAGCGCGGGGACCGCCTTGTTCTCTGTTGCTTCTGCGGTCTGCTTCTTACCCACGTCGACAATCTTGACCTTGTCGTCGGGTTTGACCTTGGAGACGCCTTCAACGATGACCCGGTCTCCAGGAGCAAGGCCTTCGGTCACAAGCCAGCGATTGCCGACAGCCTGAGCGACCTGGAGCGCTCGCCGCTGGACGGTATCTCCGTCGCCGACCACGAGCGCGCTTGCCTCTCCCGTAGGGCTCCTCGTCACGCTCTGCTGCGGCACGAGGATCGCATCCTTCGCCTGAGTCTGTGAGAGAACTGCGCGGACATACATGCCTGGCAGGAGGATGGCGTCGGGGTTCGGAAACTCGGCGCGAAGTGTGACAGACCCGGTCGACGGATTGACGGTGACATCGGTAAACTGGAGTTTGCCCGGAAGCGGATATTCCTGCCCGTCTTCCAGTTTCAAACGCACCTCGGCCGTGTCCTTGGACAATTCGCTCGAGGCCATCGCATCTCGCAGCTTCAGAAGCGCGGTCGAGGATTGCTGAATATCGACGAAGATTGGGTCGAGGCGCTGGATGGTCGCCAAGGCCTGCGTCTGCTGAGCCGATACGAGCGCACCTGTCGTCACCAGCGAACGGCCGATCCTGCCGCTGATCGGCGCGGTCACCTTGCTGTAGCGCAGGTTGATCTCCGCGGTCTGGAGCTTCGCATTGTTCTGTGCGACGGCCGCAGTGGCAGACCGGAGCGCTGCAGTGGCATCCGTAAACGCCTGCTCGCTAACCGCTCCCTTTTGCGCCAGGGGCTTTAAACGTTCGAATTCGATCCGCGCGTTGTCTTCGCCTGCCTTGGCACTTTCGAGATTGGCGCGTGCCTCCGCAACCGAGGCTTCGAACAGGCTTGCATCGATCTGGTAAAGCGTGTCGCCCTTCTTGACGAAAGCACCCTCGGTAAACGAGCGAGCCTCGATGATCCCTGACACCTGGGGCCTGACCTCAGAAGTCTCGAACGGGGATGTGCGACCTGCAAGCTCGTTCACGAGCGGCACGTCTTCTGTCATCGCCGTCACAATCCCAACTTCCGTTGGCTGACGCGGTGGCTTTGCTTCCTCCTCGGCCTGCAGATTGCAGCCGGCAAGTGCAACGGCACAGCCGATGGCTGCGAGCCGCGGCAGCAACCCCATCTTCGGGTAGGAGAACTGTGTGGGGATCATCGTAATTTGGCCTGTTCCGTCGCTGCCGAGATGAGTTGCTCGGCAGGTAACGCGGAAGGCGGCAAATCGTACGGTGGTGTTTCATCACGATGTTGCGATGCAATCGCGAGCCGGACATTTTGCGTCCGAGAGGCCTGAGAAAGCTGGCCCATGAGAGCTGGCCTGGCCGCAGTTTCTGCAAACAGTTTCAGAGTAGCTGTATGGTGACTGCTTCGACGAGAATATGATAGATATTCTCTATGACCGTCTGGGAATCCGTTTTGAACGGTGCCGACAGGTTTTTAGAATGTTCCTAAAGTGTTCAAATTATCGGTATCTAATATTATCGTTTGCTAATTTTGCAACGCGGTCGCGATCCCGCTGCCCCCTTAAATCTAGGGGTGTGTCGATTGATATTTTCTATCAGGTCATTTGTTTCGTGCCTCAATGTCATTCGGGCACGAACCGCTTGATGGATAGTGGCGATATCTGCGGCGGCGGGCTTTGCAAAGGTCGTGCCTTGTGAGATGGCTCGCGAGCAAGGATGGAGGCGGAACGAGCTCATGCAAGCGAAATCAACCAGCCAAGATGGTGAACGCAAAAGCGGTGTGCAGGCGGATCCGGTCGGGGTTTTGCAGAAGGTTTACGGCTACCCTTCCTTTCGCGGCGACCAGGAGGCCGTCGTTCGCCATGTTGTTTCGGGCGGAGACGCGGTTGTGCTGTTTCCGACGGGCGCAGGAAAATCTCTGTGCTTTCAGATCCCGGCTCTCTGCCGCGACGGCGTCGGCATCGTTGTTTCGCCGCTGATTGCGCTGATGCGCGATCAGGTCGAAGCGTTGAAGCAGATCGGCGTCCGTGCCGCTTCAATAAATTCCTCCATGCCGCGGGAAACGTTCGGCGAGGTCAAACGCGCGCTCGCGGCCGGCACGCTCGACATGCTGTACGTGACCCCCGAGAGGATCGTGACATCAGGGTTTCGCGAGTTGATCGGAGACGCCAAGGTCGCGCTGTTTGCAATCGATGAAGCGCATTGCGTCTCGCAATGGGGGCATGATTTTCGCCCGGAGTATCGGCAGCTCGGTGAACTCGCCGACCTTTACCCGGGCGTGCCGCGTATGGCGCTGACCGCGACCGCCGACCCGCATACGCGGGAAGATCTTATCGACAGGCTCACCCTGCGCAATGCCCGGGTCTTCACCGCGTCGTTCGATCGCCCCAATATTGCCTACGAGATCGTTGAACGGGATCAGCCGCGCCAGCAGTTGCTGCGCTTCCTGGAGAATCACAAGGGATCGAGCGGTATCGTCTACTGCCTGTCGCGCGCGAAGGTCGAGGAGACCGCGGAGTGGCTGAGTGCGCAAGGCATCCGCGCGTTGCCCTACCATGCGGGTATGGACCGGGAGTTTCGCGATGCCAATCAGGACGCCTTCTTGAAAGAGGAAGACCTCTGCCTTGTCGCGACCGTCGCCTTCGGGATGGGCATCGACAAACCCGATGTACGCTACGTCGCGCACCTGGATTTGCCGAGCTCAGTCGAAGCCTATTATCAGGAGACGGGCCGTGCCGGTCGTGACGGTCTGCCGTCCGAAGTTTGGATGGCCTACGGGATGGCCGACGTCATTCAGCGCGGCAGGATGATCGACAACGGCACGTCCGGCGACGACGTCAAGCGGGTCGAGCGCGCCAAGCTCAATGCGTTGCTTGCGATCTGCGAGACGGCCGGCTGCCGACGACAGGCGATCCTCGCACATTTTGGAGAAGAGCATGCGGGGCATTGCGGAAACTGCGATACCTGCATCAAGCCCGTGGACACCTGGGACGGAACCGAGGCCGCCATCAAGGCGCTCGCTGCTGTGTATCGAACAGAGGAACGGTTCGGTACCGGCCATTTGATCGATGTCCTGCTCGGCAATGACAACGAAAAGACACGTCGCTTTGGCCATGTGGACATGCCGGTCTTCGGTGCGGGAAAGGATCTGGCACAAAAGACGTGGCAGTCTGTCTATCGCCAGCTTCTTGCCGCAGGCCTGGTGCGCGTCGATCACCAGGCTTTCGGGGCTTTGAAACTGGAGCCTTCGGCACGCGATGTCTTCCGCCACGAGCGGACCGTCCGTTTCCGCAAGGACCCGGTGACCGGCCGCAAGACGGCACGAGGGCAAACGGCAGGCTCGAAAAACCCAAGGGCGCAGTTGGGAGAGACCGATGCGGTCTTGTTTGAGGCATTGCGCAAAATGAGAATGACGATTGCGAAGGATCTGGCGATCCCTCCCTACGTCGTATTCGCCGATGCGACGCTGATCGCGTTTGCAACGCAGAGGCCGACAACCCACGATGCGCTCCTCGGTGTATCCGGCGTCGGGCAAGCGAAACTTGAGCGTTATGGCGACGCGTTCCTCGATATTATTCGGGCACACGACGGATAATCGATAGACGACTGTTCGATTGAAAGGTGGAAGGGCGCTGCGAGCGGCTAATGGTCGTCCCGACACTATATCGGGACGACGCCAGTCTTACTGCTTTGTGACGGGAAACGTTCTGAGGCGGTCCGGCGGGCACGTGCCCTCGATCCCGGCGCGTCTGTCCGCTACGTACTGGATTGCTTTCACGACCTCGAGATCGAGGATCGGCTTCTCCATCACGCCAAGCGTTCCCTTCACGCCCGCCCCCAGCGCGCCCGGATCGCTCGTCATGAACAAGACGGTGATGTCGGCGATTGCGAGGTCGCGCCCGATGCCCGGCCCGGTTGGACCGTCATCGAGGTTGACATCGACCAATGCCATATCCGCCGTGGCAGCAAGCAACGTGGCTTCCGCTCTGTTTCTCGCCACGCCAATCGAATGGTGCCCCAACGCTTCGACAGCGTCTTCCAGACCCATTGCAATAATTGGCTGATCTTCGACAATCAGAACATTGAAAGCCATTTCCATTCTCCGTTCATGAACACTTTTGCGTAATCTCTTAGTGAACGAACGGGCGGAAATGCAGGGTGTTCCAGTTTTCGTCACAAATACTTATGGTTGAACGTGGCTATCGCGTGATGCCCCACAGAAATCCGATAGCCGCCGCAAGCCCAACGGCTCCGATTGGAGATCTTTGGATACCGCGCTTGATGTCGTCCACAATAAGGCGGGGTTCGTTCGCGTACTCGCGGTAGGTTGCCGGCTCTACGGCTCTGTCCTTCAAACTTTCGAGCTCGGCGCGCAGGGCTGTCAGCGTATCTCGTGCTTTGGCAGTTGCCGAGTTGTCGCGGTCGTGGACCGATGCCAGCGCTTCATCGACAAGCGGTTCGTCTGAACTCGTGCTCGGGCCGCCAAAGCCTGTGGCAGTGGACGAAGATGAAACAGGATCGGAACCCGGGAAGGTCTCCTCGAGGCCCTGTTGCAGGACTTCGTCTGGAGTGCGGGCGCGTTGTGCTGCCTGTTCGCGAAGAAGAGAAGCGGCAGCAGGCGACTGGGAATGATCGGCCATTGGGTTTTCCTTGCTTGTTTGTGTGGGGATCGAGACTTCCTCTGATCCGGCTCGTGTTTCTATGGGTACCGAAACTTGCTCTTCGAGAGCGGTTTCGGGAGAGGAGCGAGCCTTCCCGAAACCGAACGACAATGAACGGATCAGATCATGATCTCGCCGCCGGTCACCGGAATGACGGCGCCGGTCATGTAGCTGCCAAGGTCGGACGCCAAGAGAACATAGGCACCTGCCAATTCGGCTGGCTGGCCCGCACGACCGAGCAAGGTCTGCTCGCCGAACTTCGCCGCCTTTTCAGCCGGCATGGTCGAGGGAATGAGAGGCGTCCAGATCGGGCCCGGCGCGACGGCATTCACCCGGATCCCATGTTCTGCCACCATTTCGGCAAGACCAGCCGTGAAGTTGGAGATGGCACCCTTGGTCGAGGCGTAGGCGAGAAGCTGTGGCGAAGGTTGACGCGACTGGATCGACGTCGTGTTGATGATCGAGCTACCCGGCTTCATCAGAGGGACAGCCGCCTTCGATAGGAAGAATGGTGCGTAGATGTTGGTCCGGAACGTCTCGTCCCACTCTTCCGCAGTGATATCGGTAATGGTGGCATAGGTGCGCTGGAAGGCGGCATTGTTGACGAGGATGTCAATTTTTCCGAGCTCATCGGCCGTGCGCTTCACGAGCGCGTTGCAATGCTCTTCCGACTTGATGTCGCCGGGAACGACCACTGCCTTGCGGCCTGCTTCGCGCACCCACTTCGCCGTGTCTTCAGCGTCTTCGTGTTCGCTGAGGTACGAAATCAGGATATCTGCGCCTTCGCGGGCGAATGCGATCGCCACAGCTTTGCCGATGCCTGAATCGGCACCGGTGATAAGCGCGACCTTGCCCTCAAGACGACCATTGCCCTTGTAGGAGTGTTCGCCATGATCCGGCGCCGGATCCATCAATGCGGTCTGGCCTGGCGGATCCTGATGCTGGGCGGGATGGGGAGGTGTCGGGCGACGTGTTTCTTGCATGGTTTGATCTCCAGTCTAGCGTTCTGAGCAGAAACAAGCTGATCCACAATCGGTTCCGTTGTCGCTCACTCAGCCTCTTCGAAAGCGCTCCAGTCGGGCCGGGGAAACTAAAAGTTGACTTTCGGGAGCGTAGCCGCTATTTGTGGTTTATCGATATTTTGCTTGCTGATCTTTGGTTATTGCGCTTCGAACGAAGCGCCTGAGCGAACTTCCTCTTCAAAACAAATCGCTATCACCTTCTGCAAGATCTCGTTTTGCAGATATCTTCTCTATGCTTTGAAAGGGTTCACTATGACCACCGGCACAGTAAAATGGTTTAATTCCACTAAGGGCTTCGGCTTCATTCAGCCTGACGATGGCGGCGCTGATGCGTTCGTTCACATCTCCGCAGTCGAGCGCGCCGGAATGCGCGAAATCGTTGAAGGCCAGAAGCTGGGCTACGAACTTGAGCGCGACGCAAAGTCGGGCAAGATGTCGGCCTGCAACCTTCAGGCTGCTTAATTCGATTTTTGCTTCGCTTTGACCACGGATGTACTGGCACTGTCGAAGTAGCAGTTGGTGAGGGCCGAGCATACGTGCTCGGCCTTCTTATTTGGCGTCTACCGCCAGGATTGGATAAGAAATGACGGAAACAATGTCGAAGTCGCGCGAGCGTGCGGAAGCCGCATTTGCTCAGACCCAGACCCAGTTTTTCTCCCGCGTCGAAGCGGTCGCAGAATTAAACGCACACGTCGCCGAACGTGACTCAAAGACGGCTCGGCTCAAGGCTGCGCGCCTTGCAAAAGAAATTGAAGACCGCGCCTCGGCGACTGCTGCCCTGATTGCCAAGCGCGCCAAGAAGGCCTGACACCAGCCCGACTTCGAATGAACTCGGCCCGCAGCCTGCGCAGCCGATCTTGTTTCATGCCCGTGGCTCCGACTACCGCTATAGTCGACCAGAGATCACGGACCTCCGATCGTGGGCAGATACGTCTCGACTTCACGCCTTCCCACGGTGTCGAGCACAGCGATATTCTCGTTCCAGAAATCTTCAGCTTCTTTGGTATCGGTTCCCCATGCACGCGTAGCGCTGCGACGGCCACCGAGACGCAGATACTGATGGGCCAGCATCGACAGGCCGGACGCAGTCCCAGTCTCAATCGTGGAGTTCCTCACGGGAAGTGCAGATAGCATCCGCTCAAGCGCGTCGTGCTCGGAGCCACGTGGGTGTTGACTTAAGAACACGTCCACTGGAATCCGCGTTTCGTGGCCACCGGACGGCAAGTTGCCACGGTGAATAACTGTTGGGTGCTGGTTCTCGGGAGCGGGCTCTATAAACCACCGATCTCCATTGGTGCTGTGCGCAAACTCCTGCGGTTCGTTCATGCTGCCGATCCTTACGAGTTTTCGAGGGGGAGACGCTATCCGGCTTGTGTTCTTGCCGTGCGCCTCGCTTATCAACAGTCACCGCCGCCAATGGTTGCCGGAGGCGTCGAATTGTCTTCGAGCTCCGGCTGCAATCCCCCTAAACTCGTTCCAAAGCTAGAGCTACCCCCTGGCCAACGCCGATGCACATCGTGGCAAGCGCGTATCGCGTATTCCCCAGCGATAGCTCCAGTGCCGCGGTTCCGGCAATGCGTGCTCCGGACATGCCGAGCGGGTGACCGAGCGCGATGGCACCGCCATTCGCGTTGACATGCTCTGCATCATCGGGGATTCCGAGCTCGCGCAAAACGGCGATGCCCTGAGAGGCGAAGGCTTCGTTCAGCTCGACAATCCCGAAATCCTGCGGCGACAGGCCGAGGCGTGCGCAGAGTTTCTGCGTCGCTGGCGCAGGCCCGATGCCCATCACCCGTGGCGGAACGCCAGCCGCAGCGCCGCCGAGGATGCGTGCAATCGGCGTCAGGCCATATTTTAGGGCCGCTTCCTGCGAGGCGATGATCAGTGCCGCTGCCCCGTCATTGACGCCGGATGCGTTGCCGGCCGTGACCGTGCCACCTTCGATCTTGTTCACCGGCCTGAGATTGGCCAATGCCTCTAGGCTGGTCGCGCGGGGATGCTCGTCCTTGCCGACGATGATGCTATCGCCCTTGCGTTGCGGGACGCTGACGGGTGTGATTTCTCGCGCTAGACGGCCGTTCTGCTGAGCTGCCGAGGCTTTCTCCTGGCTGCGCAATGCAAAAGCGTCCTGATCCTCGCGAGAGACGTGATAATCGATCGCGACGTTGTCGCCGGTTTCCGGCATGGAATCGACGCCATACTGCTTTTTCATCAGCGGATTGACGAAACGCCACCCAATGGTGGTGTCATAGATCTCGGCGTTGCGCGAAAACGCGGTCTCGGCCTTCGGCATCACAAATGGCGCACGGCTCATGCTTTCGACGCCACCGGCAATCATAATGTCGGCTTCGC
>JGI20283J15916_100053_pt1 | contig 11717 bp, 9 predicted proteins | sample Plalitdecfosmids_FD_15916 | JGI IMG/M metagenome (IMG submission 15916) | reverse complement strand
GTAAACCGCCGTTCGTAGGGCGGGCATGCCCGCCGGTTGCGCAAATAAAATAGCGTAGGGCGGGCATGCCCGCCTGAACGATGCGCACCGGTTGCGCCAAATAAAAAAAGGCAGCCGCAGCTGCCCTCATCGATGCTTTTAACGGTAATTACCCGCCGCGGCGCATCATGTCGAAGAACTCGATATTCGTCTTCGTCGCACGCATCTTGTCGAGAATGAACTCCATCGCTTCGATCTCGTCCATCGAGTACAGCAGCTTGCGCAGGATCCAGATCTTTTGCAGCTGGTCCGGCTTGATCAGCAACTCTTCGCGGCGGGTACCCGATTTGTTCAGGTTGATTGCCGGGTAGACGCGCTTCTCGGCCAGGCGGCGCTCGAGGTGCACTTCCATGTTGCCGGTGCCCTTGAATTCTTCGTAGATGACGTCGTCCATGCGCGAGCCGGTTTCGATCAGGGCGGTCGCGACGATGGTCAGCGAGCCGCCTTCTTCGACGTTACGGGCGGCGCCGAAGAAACGCTTCGGACGCTGCAGCGCGTTGGCGTCGACACCACCGGTCAGCACCTTGCCCGAGGCCGGGATCACGGTGTTGTAGGCGCGCGCCAGGCGGGTGATCGAGTCGAGCAGGATCACGACGTCCTTCTTCATTTCGACCAGGCGCTTGGCCTTTTCCAGCACCATCTCGGCAACCTGCACGTGGCGCGTGGCCGGTTCGTCGAAGGTGGACGCCACGACTTCGCCGCGCACCGAACGCTGCATCTCCGTCACTTCTTCCGGACGCTCGTCGATCAGGAGGACGATCAGGGTCACGTCGGGGTGGTTCGAGGTGATCGCATGGGCGATGTGCTGCAGCATGACCGATTTGCCGGACTTCGGCGACGCCACCAGCAGGCCGCGCTGGCCCTTGCCGATCGGAGAGATCAGGTCGACGATGCGGCCGGTGATGTTCTCGGCGCCGTTCATGTCGCGCTCGAGGCGCAGCGGCTCGTTCGGGTGCAGCGGCGTCAGGTTTTCAAACAGGATGCGGTGCTTCGAGGCTTCGGGCGATTCGCCGTTGACCTTATCCACCTTTACCAGGGCAAAGTAACGCTCGCCGTCTTTCGGCGTACGCACTTCACCTTCGATCGAGTCACCCGTATGCAGGTTGAAGCGGCGAATCTGCGACGGCGAAATATAGATGTCGTCGGTCGATGCCATGTAGCTCGCATCGGGCGAGCGCAGGAAGCCGAAGCCGTCGGGCAGGACTTCGAGGGCGCCATCGCCGAAGATTTGTTCGCCGGACTTGGCGCGTTTCTTCAGGATCGCGAACATCAGTTCCTGCTTGCGCAGGCGCGCTGCGTTGTCGATGTCGAGGCCGATGGCCATCTCCAGCAGCGCGGAGACGTGCATTGCCTTCAGTTCAGATAAGTGCATGTTGTTTGGGTGTCCCGTGACGGGAAATAAAGGTAGGGGAGGGAACTGCGTGGGTTAGTTAAAGAAACTGCGCCGGGTTGGGAAGCGGCCGGAGCCGACCGGGTTCCCATCCGGACAATGGCGGCAGTGCGGGCGCGCTGCCGCCGCTATGCGTCTTTGGTTTTTAGTTATTAGATATTGCTGTCGATGAAGGCAGTCAGCTGGCCTTTGGCCAGGGCGCCGACTTTTTGCGCAGCGACTTCGCCGTTCTTGAACAGGATCAGGGTCGGGATGCCACGGATGCCGAACTGGGCTGGAACAGCCTGGTTGGCGTCGACGTCCATCTTGGCGATCGTGATCTTGCCGTTGTATTCCTTGGCGACTTCTTCCAGGATCGGGGCGATCATCTTGCACGGACCGCACCACTCGGCCCAGAAGTCGACCAGGACCGGCAGATCGGACTTGATCACGTCGGTGTCAAAAGAAGCATCGCTGATGTGTTTAATGTTTTCGCTCATGTTTTCCTCAAAGGGATCAAGGTACGCCTGGAAACTCATGCCGATCCGTTGGCAGTCGTCCGGCTTCCGGTTACTGATACGGCTAATTGCAACGCAAAGGTGGAGACAATGCGTGCGAACTCAATATTTGGAAGGGCGTCTGGAGGACGTCAGGCGGGGGATTTAGGCCGAATAATACCTTATTTTTCTCAAAAGTGTTCGGGCGTTTGTACAAAATCCCAAGTGCTTCGCTATTGGGCCAAAGCCGAGCGCAACTGGTCAAGCGCAATGGGCTTGCGGAAGATGCCCGCCACCCGCAAGCCGAGCACGCGCGCCAGTTCGCCGGCCGCGTCGCGCACCCCGGAATCCATTCCCGAGAGCAGGATCACGCCACCGCGAAAGCCGCGTTCGGCCGCGGCCTGCAGGAATTCGATGCCGTCCATGTCCGGCAGCGCCAGGTCGCAAATGAGCACGTCGGGCCCTTCTTCGGCCAGGGTCGACAGGGCGTGGCGCGTACCGGCTTCGGTATACACCGCGCGCACCCCGATGGTGTGCAGCATGTCTTTCAGTAGCTCGAGCATGAAGGGGTCGTCGTCGAGCACCAGCACGCGCGGCGGCTGGCCATCGCCAGTTGCGGCGAAGTTATTCATACAAATGGTTCCGCAGAATTATTTACTGGCAGCGATTATGTGCGAGAACTGATGCTTGTGGAACATTCAGTTCAAAATATTCTGCGCCAGTAGGTCGTTCTTGCTATCCGACACTGCCCGTATATTGGATCAGGTGGCCCGGATGCCACATGGTCACCACCGAAGCGACGCGCCCGCCCGACGTGGTCTTGCGCCTGAGGACGAGGCAGGGGGCGCGGCTGTCGATGCCCAGCAGCTCCGTCACTTCGCGCGGCGCGCCCGATGCCTCGAGGCTGTAGGTGGCGCCTTGCAGCGGCGCGACCGCCATCAGGTGTTCGTTCGGGGTGATGCTGCCGAAATCCTGCTCCAGGTAGGCGGGCGCGCAGGCCGGGTTGACCCAGCGGTCTTCGACCTGGATCGGCACCTCGTTCTCGAAATGCACGATCAGCGAATGGAACAGCGGCGCGCCCGGCGCCAGTTCGAACTGCAGCGCCAGCGCCTCGGCCGCCGGCGCGCCTTCCAGCGCGTGCAGGCGGCTGGCGTGGCGGTGGCCGCGTGCGCGGACCTCGTCGGCGATGTTGCGGATCTCGACCAGGGTCGCCTGGTATTTGCGCGGCGCGACAAACGTGCCCGAGCCCTGGCGCCGGGTCAGCACCTGCTCGGCGGTCAGTTCGCGCACGGCGCGGTTGACGGTCATGCGCGAGACACCGAACTGGCGCACCAGGGCCTGCTCGGAGGGCACCAGGTCGCCTTCCTTCCAGCGCCCGGTGGCGATCTCGCCGACCAGGTAATCCTTGATCTGCTGGAAAATGGGGGTGCTCGCTTGCGCGCTCGATTCGTTCAAACTGCTCTCCGAAAGGCGATAATTGATGACCATTGTATGTGCCGATTCTATCGCGAATTCGAAAGCAAGCAGGGAGGTGCGCACCGGCGCGCGCGGTGCGAGGATAACGCCATCCACTATTACCGGACATGCGCCATGAAGATCGAGACCATCGCCGCACCATTTACAAGCCTTGAAGCGCGCTGGGCCGCCGTGCAGGCGCGCGACCCTGCCGCCGACGGCATCTTTTATTATTCGGTACGCACCACCGGCGTCTACTGCCGTCCTTCCTGCGGCGCGCGTCCCGCGCTGCGCGCCAACGTCGCCTTTCACGCCAGCTGCGCCGATGCCGAGGCCGCCGGCTTTCGTCCCTGCCTGCGCTGCAAACCCGACCAGCCGCCGCTGGCCGAGCGCCAGGCGCAGGCCGTCGCTGCCGCCTGCCGTCTGCTCGACGCCGAGAACGACGCCCTCGACCTCGATACAGTGGCGCAAGCCGTCGGCATGAGCCGCTTCCACTTCCAGCGCGTATTCAAGGCGCACGCCGGCGTGACCCCGAAAGCCTATGCCGCGGCGCGCCGGGCCGCCCGCGTGCGCGCCGCCCTCGGCGAGGAAAACACCGTCACCGACGCGCTGTACGCGGCCGGCTTCAATTCGAGTTCGCGCTTTTATGCCGGCAGCGAGGCCATGCTGGGCATGGCGCCGGCCAGTTTCAGGAAGGGCGGCGCCGGCGAGGAAGTCCGCTTCGCGGTGGGCGCCTGTTCGCTCGGCGCAATCCTGGTGGCCGCCACCGGGCGCGGCATCTGCGCGGTGCTGCTCGGCGACGATCCCGACCTGCTGCTGCGCGATCTGCAGGACCGCTTCCCGAAGGCGCGGCTGATCGGCGCCGACGCCGCTTTCGAACAACAGGTGGCGCAAGTGGTCGGCCTGGTGGAAGCGCCGCGCATCGGCCTGGGCTTGCCGCTGGACGTGCGCGGCACCGCCTTCCAGCAGCGGGTGTGGACCGCCTTGCGCACCATTCCGGCGGGGGAGACGGTGAGCTACACCGAGCTGGCGCAGCGCATCGGTGCGCCGGCGGCGGTGCGTGCGGTGGCCGGGGCGTGTGCGGCCAATCCGGTGGCGGTGGCGATTCCCTGCCACCGGGTGGTGCGTACCGATGGCGGTTTATCGGGGTACCGCTGGGGGATCGAGCGCAAAGCGGCGTTGATCGCCCGCGAGAAAGAGATGTAGAAGGAGGCGCAAAGGTTGTGCTAGACCTGTTGTGTGGGCGGGTCTCCCGCCCACGCGGTGATAGTTATCGGCTCCGATCTCGTGCGGGATGATCTCGCTGCTACGTATCACCGCGTGGGCGGCAAAGCCGCCCACCCTACGGGTCTGTGCAGCGTCCTCGATGCACCAAGCTTCAGCGCTTCGCCGCCTCCTGTGCCAGCGTCTGCGCCAGCTTTTCGCGCCCCGCATCGGCATACGCAACGCACGCCCCCGGATTGACGAAGACCGCGTTGCCGAGCTGCTTCTGCTTGGCCTGCTTGTCCAGCAGCCCGCTGGCGTCCGGGTGCGCCGTCACCAGGATGTCGCAGGGCAGCGCCGCCACGCGCGCGATCGAGCGTTCGATGTCGCGCTTCGCATTCGGGTAGAGCGCATTGCCGCTGTAGCGGAAGTTCGGCCCGCTGATCGCCGTCAGGCTGTCCGCATACACCATGTTCATCGCGCGCCCGTTTTCCAGCGCCTGCCAGGTCCAGCTGACGCCGCCCTGCGTGTGGCCCGGCGTGTAATGCGCCTTGACCGACAGCGGCCCCAGTTCGACCGCTTCGCCGTCGTGCACGGTGCGCACCGATGCCACCGGCGTCATGTCCGGCAGGTTGCCGAATTGCGGGTCGCCCTTGTTCGGCTTGCCGGTCGCGAGCACCGCCTGCGCGGCCGGGCTGGTGAGCACGGTGGCGCCGCTCAGGCGCTGCAGTTCGGCCACGCCGCCCACGTGGTCATAGTGCTCGTGCGAAGTCAGGATGTAGCGGATGTCTTCCAGCTTGAAGCCGAGCTGGCGGATATGCGCCGCGATCTGCACCGCCGCCTTGGGGCTGGCGCCGTCGATCAGGATGTGCCCGGCCGGCGAGGTGATCAGCACCGAACTCAGGCCGGCGGTGCCGACATAGTAACTGTTGCCGTAGAGCTGGAACGGGTCCTGCGGCCCTTCCCATTCGGCGGCGAGGGCAGGGGCGGTGGCGAAAATAATGGAGGCGAACAGGGCGAGACGTTTCACGGGGATTCCCAGGGTGGATAGATGACGATTGCTTTCGTGAAATGATAACGAAAAAACAGGCGCCGAAGGTGGCGGGGCATGTCCAAGCCGGGTGGACTTCGCTACACTGATGTTTTGCTTTTATTTAATAAACGGAGAGTCCATGCAGTCCAGCCTCAAGCAGTGTTCAGCGTTCGTCCTTGCCGCCCTGGCTTCCTTCGGCGCGCAGGCCGATACGGTCATCGTGAACGCCAACGGCTATACGCTGAACGCCAAGGGCGACCTGGTGCAATTCGCCGCACTCGCTTTCGACGACAAGGGCAAGATCCTCGCCGTCGGCAGCGCCGCGGACGTCACGGCCAAAGCCCCGGGCGCACGCCAGGTGGATATGGGGGGCAAGACTGTGCTGCCGGGCCTGATCGACGCCCACGGCCACGTCTTCGGCCTGGGCCAGATGCTGACCCAGCTCGACCTGTCGCAGACGACCTCGCTCGAAGGCGCCCTGAAGGCGATCGGCGACTACGCCCGCACGAACCAGAACCAGGGCTGGCTGCGCGGACGCGGCTGGAACCAGGAAAACTGGAAGCTGGGCCGTTTCCCGAGCGCCGCCGATGTGGATGCGGTGGTCAGCGACAAGCCGGTCTGGTTCGAGCGCGTCGACGGCCACGCCGGCTGGGCCAACAGCCGCGCCCTGGAAGCGGCCGGCATCACCGATAAAACCCCGGACCCGGCCGGCGGCAAGATCATGCGCGACGCGAATGGCAAAGCGACCGGCGTGCTGGTCGACGCGGCGCAGGAACTGGTCACCAAAGTGATGCCGGCACAGACCGAAGCCGAGGGACGCGTGGCGCTGGATCGTGCCCTCGGCGCGCTGGCCAAAGTCGGCGTGACCAGCACCCACGACGCCGGTCTCGGCGTGGCGGAAGACCGCCTGTACCGCGCCTATGCGGACCAAGGGAAACTGACTGCGCGCATTTACGGCATGATCGGCGGCACCGAAAAGGACTTCGACGCATTGGCGAAAAATGGCCCGCTGAAAACCTACGGCAACGACATGTACGCGCTGCGTGCCGTTAAACTGTATTCGGACGGCGCCCTGGGCAGCCGCGGCGCCGCCCTGATCAAGCCCTACAGCGACGAACCGCATTCGCACGGCTTGCTGTTCTACAAGCTCGAGCAGATGGATGCGATGATGAAAAAGGCGATGGCGCGCGGCTACCAGGTCAACGTGCACGCGATCGGCGACGCCGGCAACCACCAAATCCTCGACATCTATAAAAAGGAACTGGGCGTGACGAAAAGCGCGGCCCAGCGCCACCGCATCGAGCACGCGCAAGTCGTGACCCCAGCCGACATCGTGCGCTTCAAGACGCTGGGCATCATTCCATCGATGCAGCCGACCCACGCCACCTCGGATAAGAATATGGCGGAAAGCCGCGTCGGCCCCGAGCGCATCAAGGGCGCTTACGCCTGGCGCACCTTCCTGCACCAGGGTTCGCGCATCGCCTGCGGTTCCGACTTCCCGGTCGAGTCGCCGAACCCGTTCTTCGGCATCCACGCAGCCGTCACGCGCCAGGATGCATCCGGTCAACCGATTGCCGGCTGGTATCCGAACCAGGCGATGTCCCTGAAGGAAGCGTTCCGCTGCTTCACGCTTGACGCAGCCTATGCGGGGCATGCCGAAAACAGCTTAGGCTCGCTGGAGCCCGGAAAATGGGCCGATTTCATCGTCGTCGACCAGGACTTGTTCAAGGTGTCGACCTACGATATCTACAAGACGGGCGTGCTGCAGACCTGGGTGGCGGGCAAGGCGGTGTATCGGAAATAATTTCACGGACGTATGAACACTGTAGGGTGGGCGCCCCGTGCCCCACGCGGAATGATGAGCAGATGTGCATTTATTCCATCGTTGGTGATTGAGGTGACGGTTCGAAAAGCGTCAACATAGTGCATTTGTCCGCGTGGGCACGGGGCGCCCACCCTACAAAATGGATTGACGCTGTTGTATAGACAACCTAGACTCTGTGAATTCCGGTGCGCGCTTGCCGCGCACTTTCCCTGTCTCTGGAGCCGCCATGACCCACGCCCCGTCCGCCGCCGATCCCCGCTTCGATCCCACGCGCAGCATCCGCGCCCCGCGCGGCACCGAGCTCAGCTGCAAGAGCTGGTTGACCGAAGCCGCCTACCGCATGCTGCAAAACAACCTGGACGCCGAAGTCGCCGAAGACCCGCAGCGCCTGGTGGTCTACGGCGGCATCGGCCGCGCCGCGCGCAACTGGGAGTGCTATGACCAGATCCTGGCTTCGCTGCGCACCCTGGAGGACGACCAGACTTTATTGATCCAGTCCGGCAAGCCGGTCGGCGTGTTCCAGACCCATGAAAACGCCCCGCGCGTGCTGCTGGCGAACTCGAACCTGGTACCGAAATGGGCGAACTGGGAGCATTTCAATGAGCTCGACCGTAAAGGCTTGTTCATGTACGGCCAGATGACGGCCGGCAGCTGGATCTATATCGGCACCCAGGGCATCGTGCAAGGCACCTACGAAACCTTTGCCGAAGCCGGCCGCCAGCATTTCGATGGCGACTGGGGCGGGCGCTGGATCCTGACGGCCGGCCTGGGCGGCATGGGCGGCGCCCAGCCGCTGGCCGCCACCTTTGCCGGCGCGGTGTCGCTCAACATCGAATGCCAGCAGAGCAGCATCGATTTCAGGCTGCGCACGCGCTACCTCGACAAGCAGGCGAAGGATATCGACGATGCCATCGCGCTCATCCAGGAACATACTGGCAAACGCGAGGCGGTCTCGATCGGCCTGCTCGGCAACGCCGCCGACGTGCTGCCGGAACTGGTGCGCCGCGCCCGTGCCGGCGGCCTGGTGCCCCATCTCGTCACCGACCAGACTTCGGCCCACGACCTGATCCACGGCTACCTGCCGCAGGGTTGGACGGTGGAAGAGTGGAAGGCGGCGCAGGCCGACCCGGCGCAGCACCCGCGCCTGAAAGCGGCTGCTGCTGCCTCCTGCGCCAGGCACGTGCAAGCCATCCTCGACTTCAAGGCACTCGGCGCCCATGCGGTCGATTACGGCAACAACATCCGCCAGGTGGCGCTCGACGAGGGCGTGCAGAACGCTTTCGATTTCCCGGGCTTCGTGCCCGCCTATATCCGCCCACAATTCTGCGAAGGGCGCGGCCCCTTCCGCTGGGTGGCGCTGTCGGGCGACCCGGAAGACATCTATAAAACCGATGCCAAGATCAAGGAACTGTTCCCGCAGCACGCGCAGGTGCACCGCTGGCTCGACATGGCGCGCGAACGCATCGCCTTCCAGGGCCTGCCGGCGCGCATCTGCTGGTTAGGTTTGGGCGAGCGCCACCTGGCCGGCCTTGCCTTCAACGAGATGGTACGCACGGGCGAACTGAAAGCGCCGATCGTGATCGGGCGCGACCACCTCGACACCGGTTCCGTCGCCAGCCCGAACCGCGAAACCGAGAGCATGCGCGACGGTACCGACGCCGTCTCCGACTGGCCGCTGCTGAACGCTTTACTCAATACCGCCGGCGGCGCCACCTGGGTTTCGCTGCACCACGGCGGCGGCGTCGGCATGGGCTACTCGCAGCATTCCGGCGTCGTCATCGTTGCCGATGGCACCGAGGCCGCCGCCAAACGCCTGGCACGCGTGCTGGTCAACGACAGCGGCTCGGGCGTGATGCGCCACGCCGACGCCGGCTACGAATCCGCCATCGCCTGTGCCCAGCGCACCGGTTTGAATCTCCCGATGATCAATAGAGGCAGCACCGATGAATGAATCTCACCACGGCTGGACCCTGCAACCCGGCGCCCTGACGCTGTCCGACCTGCGCGCGGCCTGGGCCTCCCACTTCCCGATCACGCTGGCGGCGGGCGCCGCCGCACCGATCGCCGCGTCCGCCGAACTCGTGAAAGCCATCGTCGACAAGGGCGATCCGGCGTATGGCATCAACACCGGCTTCGGCATCTTGGCCAAGGCCCACATCCCGAACGAGCAGCTGGAACAGTTGCAGCGCAACCTGATCCTGTCGCATGCGGTCGGCACCGGCGAGCTGATTGCCGACCCGGTCGTGCGCCTGATTTTATTGACCAAGATCGGCAGCCTGGCGCGCGGCTATTCGGGCGTGCGTCCGGTCATCATCGACACCCTGATCGCGATCTACAACGCCGGCCTGATGCCGGCCATTCCCGTGCAAGGTTCGGTCGGCGCCTCGGGCGACCTGGCGCCGCTGGCGCACATGACCCTCGCCATCCTCGGCGTCGGTCCGGTACGTTACCAGGGCCGCATCATGGACGCCGCCGAGGCGCTGGCCATGGCCGGCATCGAGCCCGTCACCCTGGCCGCGAAAGAGGGCCTGGCGCTGATCAACGGCACGCAAGTGTCGACCGCGCTGGCTTTGCATGGTCTCTTTATGGCTGAGCGCCTGGTGGAAGCGGCGATGGTCACCGGCGCGCTGTCGGTCGACGCCGCACGCGGCAGCGATGCGCCGTTCGATGCGCGCATCCACGCGGTGCGCGGCCAGCCCGGCCAGATCGCGGCGGCGGCGATCTATCGCGAACTGATGGCCGGCAGCGCCATCCGCGCCTCACACCTGGTCGGCGACGAGCGCGTGCAGGATCCCTACAGCCTGCGCTGCCAGCCGCAGGTGATGGGCGCCGTGATGGATATTGTCGCCAACGCCAGCCGCACGCTGCTGATCGAAGCGAATGCGGTGACGGATAACCCGCTGCTGTTCCCCGACGATGGCGCCATCGTATCGGGCGGTAATTTTCATGCGGAGCCGGTCGCTTTCGCCGCCGACACGCTGGCGCTCGCCATTGCCGAAATCGGCGCGCTGGCCGAACGCCGCATCGCTTTGCTGATCGACGCCAACCTGTCCGGCCTGCCGGCCTTCCTGGTGCGCGAGCCGGGCCTGAATTCCGGCTTCATGATCGCCCACGTGACGGCGGCGGCGCTGGCCTCCGAAAACAAATCTCTGGCGCATCCGGCCAGCGTCGACAGCTTGCCCACTTCGGCCAACCAGGAAGACCACGTCAGCATGGCGACCTTTGCCGCGCGCCGCCTCGACCAGATGGCGCACAATACGGCGGTGATTGTCGGGATCGAACTGCTGGCGGCGGGGCAGGGCATCGAGTTCCACCGCCCGCTGGCGAGTTCCGAACACCTCGAGCACGTGCATGCCCAACTGCGCCGCCGCGTAGCGCCGTTCGACGCCGACCGTTTCTTTGCGCCGGATATCGAGGCCGCGCGCCAGATGGTAATCACGGGCGAACTGTCTGCGTCGTGTAAAGAGCTGTTCGCGGTTTTGCATCCCTAATTATTAACAGGAGTCGCAATGGATTTCCGGTTCAAGGCAGGCGACGCGCCGATGCTGCTATCGATGCCCCACGTGGGCACCGACATTCCCGACGAGGTGGCCGCGCACATGGCGCCTTGCGCGCTGGCGACGGCCGACACCGACTGGCACCTGGCCGAACTCTACGACTGCGCCGACCGCCTCGGCATCTCGACGCTGGCTGCGCGCTGGTCGCGCTACGTGATCGACCTGAACCGCCCGCCCGAGAACACGAATTTGTACCCGGGCCTGGACACGACCGGCCTGTGCCCGGTCGATACTTTTGGACGCGAAAGCCTGTATCAGGAAGGGCACGTGCCGGGCCAGCTTGAGGTGGCGCGACGCCTGGAACGCTACTGGCGGCCCTACCACGACCAGTTGCGCGCCGAACTGGCGCGCTTGCTGGCGCTGCACAAGCGCGTGGTGCTGTGGGATGCGCATTCGATCGCCTCGCAAGTGCCGCGCTTTTTCGAGGGCCGCCTGCCGGACCTGAATTTCGGCACCGCCGAGGGCAAATCCTGCGACCCGGGCCTCGAGCATGCGGTGGTCGGGGTGGCGCGCGCCCAGGACCGCTTAAGCATCGCCGTCAATGGCCGCTTCAAGGGCGGCCACATCACCCGCTTCTATGGCCAGCCGCACGAGGGCGTGCACGCGATCCAGCTCGAGATGTGCCAGTGCCTGTACATGGATGAAGCGCCGCCGTTCGCGTTTCAAGCAGAGGTCGCGGCGGAGGTCCAGCCGCTGTTGCACGACATGATGCGCGCGGCGCTCGACTGGGTGCGCGCAT
>JGI20283J15916_100002_pt3 | contig 14302 bp, 16 predicted proteins | sample Plalitdecfosmids_FD_15916 | JGI IMG/M metagenome (IMG submission 15916) | reverse complement strand
CTTATGGATTCGGAGCTCTTCCTCAACTTTGAAATCACACCGGGCAAAACAGCTATCTTCTGGATCGGTATTCTTAGTACGATTTACCGTGTCGCACGTGGAAGCAGCCCTCAAGACGACCAGGTCGCAGATCCATCCTACTACCTCCAACATGTCATCTACCACACGCGCTATGAGCCCGAGTCGTGGCGTGATAGGCTACACACCGACGAAGTCCGCGCTGAATTCGCCCAACTCTACCAGCCCAAGATTGTCATCTTCGCCGAAGAAATACTCAGTATGATCATCACACCTTTCCTGCTCATGTTCAGGTTACCAGCCTGCAGCGAGCGTATCGTCGACTTCTTCCGCGAGTTCTCGATTGTAGTCGATGGCCTAGGCGTGACATGCTCGTACTCCATGTTCCCCTCTACAAAGACTACTCGCAACGCCAACAACATCCCGGCAAACGGAGCTGCTGCCCCAAGAGAAGATCCTGACCTCCGGGAAGACTACTTCATGGCTAAAGACAACAAGATGATGGCATCCTACTACGGCTTCCTGGACACATACCAGAACCCAGGACGTGGCTACAACGGTCGCCTCCAAGGCCGAAGCCAATTCCACCCTCCGCCACAGTTCCCCAATACCTTCGGTTCCATGTCGCAGACTGCTCAGCCCGTTGAAATGGGTGCCAGAGGAACAAGTAGAGGACCCACCGGCCGCCAGAATCTCCAGCAGAGGACACCGAGACATAGAACGGGTGCTAGGGACGAACCTATGAACTCTGTTCTTCTCGATCCTCACCACCAGCCTTCTTCTGCGTCTATACTCCGCGGCTCACCACGTCAGGCAGCGAACAATAGATATCGGACGCCGTTGCAAGCTGTGCCGGACGCACCTGGCCCGTCGAATACACGTATTGAGGAAGAAAGTACGCTGGGTGATTCGTGGCGAACGAGTCGGCTTGCACAAGATGACGATGACGAGGAGGAAGCGCCGGGCAACAATCGCGGAGGTGTACTACAGCTCTTGCAGCAGTTTTCTCGTGCGCAGGCTGAAGGCCGAGGCGCTGGTGTTGGTGTTTGAACTACAGGTTCATATTGCATTTGCCTTTGGTTATATGGGAATAGGCAGGCGTTCTTGATTGGAGTGTCTGGGTTGGGAACTTATACCACTTTTAGCATCGGACCATTACTAGTAGAGATCAATAGCAATCATTCGAGCAACAAACAAAATGCCATAATGTACCGTGACGTCTCGGATGACACCCAACAGAAACCGCTCATTAGGAACATCTCGTCCAAGGAGTGACGTATGCGACCAATAGTTAGACCACTACATTACACAAGCACAATCATGGTGGCACAGCGTTGTTGTATCATTTGTCATTGTCCGGCTGTGTCTGGTCGTTCTCTACAGTTACACGCCGCAGATGTTCACCCTCCAGCCTTCATCCTGACTGATGAAGAAAGCAAATCACGCCGTAACCGAATTCCCATTGGACCCATGATGTCATGCACACAACTCATCCCTCAATCCAAAACCTAAGCAGAGGACTCGAAAGCCTCAGGGAAGCGACGGATGTTGTTGGCGAGGTTGCCCTTGTTGCGGAGGAACTGGACGTAGGCACCGTCGATCTTGACCTTGCCCTCTTGGCGGAGGTCAATGTACTCCTGGCGCTTGAGAGGAGTGAAACCCCAGTTCTTGGAGACAATGATCTTCTGGCGACCGGGGAACTTACAACTAGTTAGCACATATCATCTCTGACGTCATTTCCAAACATACCTTGTACTGGCAACGCCTGAGAGCCTCAAGGGCGACGGCGCGGTTAGAGTCCCTTGTCCGGACGGACATGAGAATCTGGCCAATGTTGACACGAGCGACAAGACCGTTGGGCTTGCCGAAAGCGCCACGCATACCCGTCTGCAATCTATCGGCACCAGCGCACGACAACATCTTGTTGATACGGACGACGTGGTAGGGGTGGACGCGGACACGGAGATGGAAGGATTCCTTTCCACCGTTCTTGACGAAGTACTTGTTGGCGCAAATACGGGCGGCCTCGAGCGCCTCAGAGGACAGCTGCTCGTACTCGTTGGAGACCAAGTGGATGCAGAGAGGGAAGTCGTCTACGTTGGCCTTCTTGCGACCAAGGTCGAAGATGCGGATCTTGGCATCGGGAACACCACGGTTGAACCTGCTCTTGGGGTACTACGGCCCAGTCAGCCTGTTATCCTCCTCTCGCGATATCTCCATCGTGACGTACGGGCTTGTTCTTGCAGTAGCGGTAGCAACGGGCGGGACGGCGAGCCATTGTGACGGTTGTTCCTGCTTTGAAATCAATGAGCGGGTGTCCAGGAGTCGCGGAGAAGGAGGGCGAGCGCAAACTGATGCAGCTGTCAGTAAGACGTCTTCCAGCGGGGATAAATGCGACAGCCGTACGTACCTTACCCTGTATTTATGGTGTTAGTAGGAGGTGAGTGTCAGAGGCGTCGAGGGAAGTCGTCGCCGGATTGCTAAGCGAATATTTGCCCACACGAACGCTACGACCTGAGTAAGCTAGCGCCCCATCCGATTTCAAAGCACCCGCCACGCCGCTTCCCAAGACAGCGAAAGTGCAATTCTGGGGTGCGCGCAGCGACGTGATAAAGGCCCTCGTGCTTTATGATAGCATCCTATATTATAACTCGTAGTTGTATCTTTACATCCACACAGCTTGATATTCTGTGCACCCTCATGGCGTCTGTCTGTGTGCATTACAAATCAGAAATACCGAGCGACCTCGCATAGCCGATACAAAGAAGCATGTTTCAACAAGTTATGCCCAACACGAAACCCAAAAGCATTCAAAGTATGGTCTAGCAGTAGGTCAAGGAGCTAAGACCTCTTGCGTGCTTTCGATGCATTGCACAAAGATGCTCGTCTACGTAATCTAGAATGAGCACTGGAAGTCTGTCCAGAGAGAATACGCTGTGATCTTTCGTATGGCATCAATGCAAACCTTGTCGTGTACCCTCAAGACGTGGTACACTCAGAGCTGTGCACTCAGTCCGGCGCATGATAATATTGCGACAGTTTGGTCTGTAAGCACTAGTGTAGCACAAGGACGCGCCAGTAGGCATGAATGAGTCACGTCACAGGTGCAAATATGGACCGTCAGGATGGCTCATGAAATCTTGCATTCATTGGATATCATCGAGGACATAGCTTTCGCCATGCCTAGGTATCATGTCTAACTGCGCCCCTTCCATTTGTCATAACACTCTAGTTCTCGGTGTTCTGGGACAGGATGTCGGAGTCACCTGTCAGTCTGTTAGCGGAGATCATAGTGCAACCAGAAAGGGAGATACATACCGGCATCGAGGATGGACATGACGGAGCAGCGGAAGAGCTTACCGCAAGCAGTGCCCAACTCAATCTAGACTGGTATTAGCTGATTGCTCTCCGAAGCCATGTTCAGACCTCTTCTCAGAGCCAGCCCTCGAAGTATACCCAGCGCGCAGGAGCTCGTTATCGTCGCGTTCTTGTGTATATTCTACCACAGCTAGGAACTGGAGAGTAACGAGTCTCGTAGCGCTCAGGGTATCTTGTCGTTAGGCAATGAGAGCGGACGGGGTGCGGTACGTACGTTGTTGCCGGAGAAGTGGTGGACGGAGGTCTTGGACAACATGGCGTAGTCTATGATGAATTAGCGATTGCGCATGAAGCCCAGAGGAGATATGCTTACACTCGAGCTCAGACTTCCTCAGAGGAGGGGTGTTTCCGGCAATGATGACGAGCTTGGCCTTTCCGGTGCGCAGGCTCTTGAGGGTAGACTTGTAGCCGAGGGTGACCTTACCGGACTTCATCACAAGCGCCAGGCGCGAGTTGATGGAGTCGGCGGTTCTCTTGTTCTTCTTGGGGGCCATCGTTGCTCGTAGGAAGTCGAATGTGGTATTCCTAAAGGGTTGTTGAGCTCCGGTCGTGTGGGTTGTCGAAAGAGAATTGGGGTGGTAGCGCAACGCAAAATGATTTGTGCGCCAAGAGTTGTTCAACGCTAGTGACTCAGCCGCCCCATAATGCCAGCACTGAACACCCCATTCTTCATGACTTGTGCAAGAGTCAAAGTTAATCGTGTGTTACTTAGTGTTTTGAGTGAGTGGCAATGCCGCGATAGCGCTAAACCTCACATCAGATTGTACGCGCATCTTCAGCTGCCCTGCTGGCTTTACCGTGCATTTTATCTGTTGCATTGGGTAGGTGAACGTGTAATAAGGCGTTGTTCAGATATCCTATCTAGTTTATAATCTTTGCTGTCAACTCCTAGCACCCATTACATGTAGACAGATGTCTGCAGAAAAAAAAACGCTTTCCAACATGGTATCATTGCATCTTCAGGCGCGGTTAATCAAGACGCCTGCCACAAACTCCTCTCATTCGCACCTTTGCCAGACCTTCATCATAGTGCATGTTCAACATTTTGGGACTTTGCTCATGCTGCTGCTCTTTGCGCCCGCCCTCCTCGGGTCGGTGCACTAACAGCGCCGGGCCTGTTCAAAGTATACTTGGCGAAAGCCCTTGCCAACGCTTTCTTTGCGCTGACCTTCTGTGATCCGACAAAGGAGTCAACTGCAACAGCAATGGCGCGATCAATGTCCACCGATGCGACATAGTCAGAGAGACGCATCTTGCAGAAAGACTCTGCGATACGTAGGATAGCTTCGAGATGACGAACCTGTAGTTGTAAGTAAGTGGTTTACTCTGACATAGTGATTGTGTACTTACGGTGATAGGATAAGCTCCAGTTGCCATAGATTCTCTGCGCATGTCTGCGAACAGACGGGCAATCTTATCTTGCTCAATCTGGTAAAGCTTGGGTCTGCACTTCTCCCTCGCGTAGAGAATGTACTTCCTCAACAGATCTTGTGGAATCTCACCCTCCTTGATTGGGGCGTCGCCGTCGACTTCCATTTGGTCGTCGCCGTTCTGTGTCGCCTTTGCCTTGTCAGAGTACCCATATGCTGAGTTGACAAGAGGATGAGCGCGACCGTGGGAGTTTACCACAAACTTAGCCAAGCGTTCATCCTCCGCTGGGTCAACAGTATCGCGCACGACACACAAAATATCGAATCGAGACAAAATAGGCTCGGTAAGCTCCACGTTCTGCGAGAAAGGAATTGTTGAGTTGTATCGACCACCAATGGGGTTAGCAGCTGCTACGATGGAACAGCGAGCTTGAAGGGTTGTGACGATACCAGCCTTGGAGATGGAGATAGTCTGTTGCTCCATGGCCTCGTGAATGGATGTTCGGTCCTGGTCATTCATCTTGTCAAACTCGTCGATCAAACAAGTACCCTTATCGGCAAGCACAAGCGCACCACCCTCAAGCGTCCACTCGCTAGTCATGGGATCACGACGGACGGAAGCAGTAAGACCAACCGCGGAAGCACCCTGACCAGTGGCGAAGACAGCACGATGGGCGGTCTTTTCGACGTACTTCAGAATCTGGGACTTGGCAGTACCGGGATCTCCAAGCAACAGAACGTTGATGTCACCACGGATGGAGTGACGACCAGGAGCTTCTTTGCTGACACCTCCAAACAGAGAGAGCGCCACAGCAGTCTTGATGTCAGTGTGTCCGTAGATGCTTGGAGCGATCGAGTTGATGACTTTGTCCACAATGCGAGGGTCCTTGGACAGTCGTCGAATCTCCTTCTCATCGTCTTCGGTCAACCGGAAGCCAGCCAGCTGGTCGTGAGACTTGACCACGTAGTTGGCCTCCAAGATAGTTGCAAAGACTGGGAAACCGTTCTTGTTGTTCAAAGCCGCATCGTAGTTGTTACGGTAGATGCCGGTGACTTCAATCTCCTCACCAGGCTTCGCCGAGTCGATCAAGTCCCAAAGAAGGATGACCTCCCGATGACGGGGCAAACGTCCTGCCGGTACAGTGCCTGGAGACTCTTGTAGAGTGAGCTTTTGGTAGTTTCGGTAGACTGTCCGCTCGGAGTTCACTGTGAAAGGACCGCGCGATTGGCAGTTCTGGCAGAAAGAGATCTTGACCTCAACGTTTGAATCTTGGTGGAAGGGACCCAGAGTGACGCCGCACTTGGTGCAATCAAACTTGACGTATTTGAGTTGAGGGAAGACTCCGCTTCGGCGGGTGACGACTCCACTGACACGAACCAGACTGTTGAGATGCGACTGACGGAGCTGGCGGAGTGTATATTGAACAGGCACGTCGGTGATACGGACGTGAATCTCGGAGTGGATACGCTCGTAGTCTGGGTAGTGGAGGAGAGCGACTTCCATGGCCACCTGGTCGAAGATCTTCAACATCTCGGTGGGCGTGTTGGCCAGCCAGTATGCCAATGTAGCCTTTTGCTCGGCAAGGTGGTCGAATGAGACTTCCAAGGACTCAGCGTTGACCTCTCCCAATGTTCGGATGCGGGCTCCGTAGACCGAGTGGCCATGCTCGTCGGTGTATTCTGTCAAGAAAGATTTGAATTCGCGCGCAATAGTCCTGGCGACCTGAGGCTGAGCGACCCAATCTGTCAGGGTGTTGGCCTTCACATCGGTGAGGGCCTCAAGCGTCAATTCCTCGTTCATGATATCGTTGTCCATGTCCATGTCGTCTTCTTCGTCATATCGATTTCTCCGAACACGACGGCGTCCCATAAGACCTGCAAGGCCATCCGTCTCGTCTTCATCTGGCAGGAAAGCAGCGGGCATGCGACGTCTTGCCTCTCTGTCACGGGCATTAAGTCGCGCATCAAGCTCTCGCCTTTGCGCGAGACTTAATTCTTCATAGTCTCCCTCGTCATCGATGCCCTGACCTTCATAGGCATCGTTCTCGCGGGCTCCGTAGTCGTTCTCAAAGTCGTCGGCGAACAAATCAATTCCTTCCGCCTCTTCTGCGTCTTCATCGAGATCGTCTACGTCGCGAATGATGTCGTCATCGTCGAGCATGTCTGCATCGTCGTCTTGTGGGAGCATAGGTGGCGACGAGGCCATTGCTGTACTTGTTTAGCCATTGTTGTGTCGCATGTTTTTGTCGCACTCACGGCTGGACGGCGGATGCGCCGCTGAGGAGGGGAGATCGTCATCGTCCCTTGCGCGTTTGTTGCTCCTGCTGCTAGGGCCTACGCCACGGTTTGCGGACGACATGTTGGAGCGAAGGGGTGGTGGTGGTGAACTAGTGTTCGTCAATATCTTGTTGTGGTAAAGAGGGGCTCGTCGTTGCTCGGCCTACGAGTCTCGTCGAACCTGAGACACATACCTCATGTTCACTTAAAGCACGGTTCTTTACTGGTATCACCGGGATAAAGTAAAGTGATATGGGGCTGCGAAGCGGGGTTGAGGGTGCGGGAGAAGGGGTAGTAAGGACCAGCGACACGACCGCGTCGCGCTTTCCTTTTCCACGCGTAAAGTGGTGATGCGGTAGCCAATCAGCGATCAGGCGCATCCAGCGCCTTCCTCACTGCTCACACCAAAGTTTCCCACGCACTTCCACGACCGAATTTACTCTGCTAGTATCTCGCATTCTGACGAATTTTGATCTTGTGTTCTACATCGAATTGCTTTCCATCTCGAATTAAGTGGTTACGCGTTATCGCAATCATGGCGGATTCCCAGTCAACGACCATGTCCGAGAAGCCGCGCACCAGCAGCATATCGCAAGCATCGGAGAGCTCACAAACAGCGGCTGAGTACGTGTCTTCCATGCTCTTGTCTGTATGGAGACTTAATCAATTCCGTCAGCTTTATCAAAGAGCAACTTAGCCTCGAGGCAGAAGCACGCGAGGCTCTCCCCTACGTCAGTACCCACATCCTCCGAATGCGCCTCGACTGACAAGAAACAGCAATTCGATACCTGCATACGCGACCTCGGCCCTCTGCGACAGAGCCTTTACGCATGCCTCACCTGCAACCCCGCGCCCGCATCGTCTGCCCAGCAATACACTCCAGCAGGCGTCTGCTACTCATGCTCCATCTCCTGCCATGGCGAACATACCCTTGTTGAGCTATTCAACAAGCGCAACTTCATATGCGACTGTGGAACTACCAGGATACCGGATATGACGCCATGCACACTTCGTCTCAACGCAGAAACTGGACGTAAAGGCGATGTGACGGGCGAAGAGCCAGCCAAGACGAACAAGTACAACCAGAACTTCAGGAACAAATTCTGTGGCTGCGGCGAGGACTATGATCCTCAACAAGAGAAGGGCACCATGTTCCAATGTCTCGGACTTGGGACTTGCGAGGAGGGCGGCTGTGGTGAAGACTGGTGGCACCCTGAATGCCTCGTAGGCTTCACTCGGGCGGAGTACAGCAAGATGATTGAAAAGCCTAAAGTGGAAGAGAAGAATGACAAGGTAGATGCGATGGAGACCGACAAACCCGCAACAGACAACACCAAGACCAACGGTCACGCGGACGAGAATACGGCATCACTTCCAGCGGACATCGCAGCTGCAATTACAAATGGCAATGGGGTTGATGGCAACGATGTTGCAGCAGATGCTGGGGCAGAAGAGGAAGATGACCCCCCGCTGCCTCCAGGCTTCCCTGAAGAAGACGACTTCGATCACTTCCTCTGCTACAAGTGTGTCGAGGCCAATCCATGGATCAAACAGTACGCTGGCTCAACTGGGTTCCTCGCACCAGTATACCACGACAAAGCCATGGCGCTTTCTCATGCCCAGAAGCCCCCCGTCTCAGCCCCAGATGACAGCAACGGCGACTCCAAGAAACGCAAAGCTTCCGACGAAGACGAACAGCAGCAGACATCATCCCACTTGACAGCTCCAGCTCCGGCTAAGCGCCAAAAGTCCGAAGATCCAAGCGGCACACTCTCCAGCACCCCCGAAGACACAACGACGCTGCCCATAACCCCCAAGAAGCCAGAAGCACCAGAAGGCCCAAAGCACGCTTCCCTCCCCCCTCTTCCCGTAGCCGCACTCACAACGCCATTCTCCCTCTTCCTCAAGCCCGACTTCCGCGACCACCTCTGCCACTGCGACGCCTGTTACCCACACCTAAAAGCCCACCCGCAACTCCTCGAAGAGGAAGACACCTACGAGCCCCCCGTCTCCGAAGACGGAGAAGAAGGCGGACAGTCCGTCGGTACAGGAAGTATTCTCGATCGTGGTGAAGCCGCCTTCAACAACATGGACCGCGTGCGTGCTATCCAAGGTGCAATGGCGTATGCGCATCTCAAAGACAAGGTCTCGGCGTTCTTGAAGCCGTTCGCTGAATCGGGTCAGGCTGTTGGTGCGGAAGATGTTAAAGCGTACTTTGAGAAGCTAAGGGGTGATGCGCAGGGTATTCAGGAAGCTGCTGGCGATGCGAAGGCGAACAGGGATGATGATGCGGAGGGTGGGGCTGAGGGCGGTGGCAGGAAGGAGCAGAGTGGGTATTAAGTGTAGACTCATCTACTCGAAGTGTTGAAGATGTGAAGACGAGATTTGTGGGAGTATGTCGTGCATCCTATGTGCAAATGATCTCCAGCTAGCTTGAAATTGGATATTGCACTTCATCGTAGCCAGTTCCCAAGGTGTCTTCGTGCTTCCGAACGTTCCATACGTCTTCTCAAGATTGACTTCACGATCACGGTCCTGCTACAAGGTATCAATTGTTTCATGTAACACAAAAATAATTCTCAAATCTTGGGTATCAAATTAAAACTACTTCCCCCCCCCCTTCCACGCAACCCAGTGCAAACATCCACTACACTTTGTTACAAAAGAAACTTTTCACATCTCCCATCCCCATCCCTCACTCCTCAAGCCGTCACAGTAACAGTAGCTGTCTCCGTAACCGTCTCCTTCCCAGTCGGCGACGCAGTAACCGTCACGGTGAATATCCGACTCGGTGGTATCGGCGTGATGATCAGCGGGCCTTCTGATGTCGTTGATGAAGGTACTGGTTCTGGTTGTGGTGGTCCCGATGATGGCATATCTGTGGGTGCTGGTGCTGGTGGTGTTGGCACGGCGTCGGATGTAGATGCCGTTGCGGATGCGGAGACTGCTGGAGGTGGCGCGATGGAGGATGGAGATGGTTGTGCTGAAGACTCTGGAGGCGGTGCCATAGACGAGGGAGCTGATGTGGGTTGTGCCGAACTTGAGGGGGCAGGTGGCATGCTTGGTGCAGAGGAGGACGATAGCGTGGGAGTAGGCGCAGGAATCTCCGATGTCAAAGATGATGGTGCGGGTTTAGTGGGTGTCGGCATTGCTACTTCAGAAGACGAAGCTGCGAGCGTGGAAGACAAGGCCACTGAGCTTGATATGACTGGCTCTGGTACAGCGGAAGAAACGGGTATCTCGGGTGCTCCACTTGGCTGTGGTGTGGCTGTCGGCATGACTGTAGTGTACGATGTTACGATCACTACAGGCGGGACCTGGAGGGATGCTGATGGGGATACTTCAGCCGGGGCGTTTGATGGAGCGGGCATGGGAGTGCCAGCCACTTCTGATGTTGAAGAGGCTAGTGGGGCAGACTCTTGAGCCTCAGTTGGTATAGCTGACTCTTGAGTAGATGTTTGAGGCGGCTGGGATGTCGCGTAGATAGTGGTGTATTGCGTGACGATGATGCGCGATGTTACATCGATGGTGTCTGAAGCAGTCTCTGAGGGGAGGATAGTTGTAGACGATCCGCTCGATACAGGGGCTGGGATTGCCAGGGAAGTTGAGTTGGCCAGAGGGGTGGAAGATGGCGCTTGTATGACCGACTCGATCACAGAAGATAGGCTGGTAATAATCGCACTGGTGGTGGTATTGACAGAGGGCGAGCCTGAGGGTGCCGCACCGGGATGAGTGAAGCCAGGCAAGCCGCCAGTGGTAGGTGCCTGGACCGCACTCGTCACCGGTGCAGTTGTGGTAGATGCTAGGACAGCACTTGACGCCGGTACGGTGGGAGTGGCAAGCGAGGTGGACGTCTCTTCTATGGGCGAGTAGGTGAACATAGGAGCCTTTCGACTTGTCTCGCTTGCTGTCTTGTTTTCCACGGCGGCAACCGAACTTGATAATGCCGACGATACTGGCACATCGCTGCTCTCTGTGGGCGTTGGTTTCGGACTTGGTGTGACTGAGGATGTAGCCGCTGCGCTTGAAGTCTCCTCCGGGGTTGGCAGAGGTGATGGTGTGATGTAGGAAGTAGAAAACACAGTCTGCGGATCTTGTGTCACGAGTGGTTTCCCGTCAGGAAGAACGAACGTGATAGCTGGTGCTATTGAAGAGAAGATGGTTTGCTGGATGGGCTCCACTATGATAGCGGTCTCTGCCTCTGCAAGTTGCTGTCTTGATGTTGATGCGATTGTCGAAGTAGTGTTGGCGTAACTAGGAATACTACACGAAGTCAGTGCTTGTTCCTCAAAGTGTCTGCTTGAGTTCCTCACAGTTGTCTTCGGTGGTTCTTTGGAACTGGACCAGCGGTTATGGATGTAGAGCAAGCTGCCAGCAGCAGAATTGTGGAGAAGATAGCCATCGTCAAGACGACAAATTATTAAGAGTGGGTGAAGGAAAAAGACGGCGCTTGCAGGCAGAATAAGGAAGCGATGGACTGAAGGACGAAACTGAGATAGTGAACGATTAAGAGAAACGATCGACAGACGGTAAAGAAAGACACCTAGGAAAGAAACGAAAATCGTTCGTCTCAAGCAAACCACAAGCTAAACGTTCAGATGGCTACGGCGGTGTCTCATTGCTACGCGGGCTGGCATCGGGTTTTGAAGCTGCATTAGCCGCCTTGAGCACGGTTTGAGTATACAATGGAACAAAGAGTAGTACTGGCCCAGCATGGCTCCATTTGCCTGTAATTTGGGCGTGTCACTCAAGCTCCATAGGAAAGTAGCGCTGGTTACTGGAGGAGTGGCTGTGGTGCTCTGATGCGCTGGGTACATGTTTCATCCTCGGGCCAATGAGATGGCGGCATGGCCTCGTCGAGCCCACGACCTTGAAGCGCCTGGCCGAACGTCTGCTACCCGCGCAGAGCCTCCAGGTCTCCATATGCCAGGAATAACTCTTCGGAAGGAGGCTCGATTCCGCGATCCGAAGTTTGTCAAGTGTTGCCGGCTTCCGCGTCTTCATGCAGTATGTGCTGTCTCTCGGCTGTTGGATGCGTTAAGAGACCGGAACCCTGTGGGGATTTCTCCACAACACCAAGGTCGAGGTCACGATAGAAGACGACCTAGATGCCTGCAAGCATCAGCTATAGCTATCGACGATATTGTAGTGGATCGAGATGTGTTGGCGGGTTTGCACGTGCCCGATGTTCATTCGTCTGGGCGGTTGAGGGTCGCTCGGGGCAACAGGCGAGTTTCGACAAGGAAGGACAACACAGACCGCCATTTACGCTAGGACAGGCCCTTTGCATGTCGCCAGAGCCTCGAGTCTCGACGTCGCGTACGGTTGGTCTGGCATTCCTTTCTCTGTAGACGTAGAGTTTTTCGTATCTTTTCACCCTATCGCCATCCTCCTTGCCGGTCTGCACCATGAGCGTACGCGTCGTCGCGAGGATACGTCCTCTACTGAAACAGGAGCTCGACAAAGACACCATCGTCACCGCCGAGACATTGGAGGGCGACACCACCCCGGCGGTCGTGCGGATACCGAGTCCGAAGAACGAGGCCGAGTCCTTCAGCTTCCAGTTCAGCTCTGTGTACGAGCAGGACGCGACGCAGCAGCAGCTTTTCGATGCCGAGAGTGAGTTCGCGACGGACGCGTTTCGGACCTGAATTGACTCCAAACCAGTCGCGCCGACGGTGAAGCACCTGTTCAATGGCTTCGATCTATCTATTTTCGCGCATGGCTGCACCGGCACCGGCAAGACGCATACGATGCGCGGAGGGAAGTCGCTGGCGGACCGCGGTGTCATCCCAAGACTGTTGAGCTCGATATATCGACGCTGCAAGAAGATCGAGAAGGACACGGCTGGTGCCACACACGTCGAGGTCGCCCTGGAATACTTCGAAATCTACTGCGATCGCGTCTACGATCTGTTCGAACCGCCGGAGAAGCGCACCCCGTCTGGCCTGCCCATCCGAGACAACAAAGGCAAGACTGTCGTCGTTGGTCTTACAGAGAAACCATGCACAACGCTTAAGGAGTTTGAGCAGCTTTATGACCAAGCCAACATGAACAGGTCAACATCCGCTACTAAGGTGAGACTTCACACGCGTTAGAGGTAAACATCGCTAATGATACTGCAGCTCAACGCACATTCCTCCCGATCCCATGCCGTTCTCTGCGTGAAGATCACGCAAACCACCGAAGACACGGTTCGCGTCAGCCGAGCATCCTGCATTGATCTTGCAGGATCCGAAGACAACCGACGAACCGAAAACAACAAGGAGCGTTTGGTTGAGAGCTCGGCCATCAACAAGTCATTATTCGTACTTGCTCAATGCGTTGAAGCTATGAACAAGAAGGCCAGCCGGATCCCGTACCGCGAGTCCAAGATGACGAGAATCTTATCGCTAGGTCAGAATAAGGGCTTAACTGTCATGATTCTGAACCTTGCACCGACCCGCGCATACCACCTCGACACCATTAGTTCCTTGAACTTCGCCAGCCGGACGAAGAAGATCGAGGTCGCAGAGGTGGAGAACGACCCCATGTACAGGACAGCAGTCAAACCATTGGCGATAACTAGTAGTGTCGGTGGAGCAACAATCTCACGGCAACCGCTGCGATCCATCGCCGCCGCACACAACGCCAACATTCCGGAGCCGGAGAAGGGCAAGAAGGGAGAGAAGCCTACCAAGGCCTTCTCCGTATACTCCGACGCTCGCAAGGCTGCTGCTGCTGCTGCTCCTCGCGTTTCTAACCTTGCACAGAACCAAGGAGTACGAAGGACTGAGGGTTCTAAGCGAGCGGCTGAACCCAGCAGCACCTTCGCAACGCGACCGACGAAGGCATTCCGAACTGGGGATAACACCTCACGGATACCAAACAGAGAGCCCGCTCTGACCAAGGCTTCGATCGAGGCTCTCATTGCACAGAAGGTGGACGAGAGGCTGGCAGAAAAGGCATTGCAAGATGCAGGTACCGCTGCGCCAGCGCTTTCTGCAGAGCTGCAAAAGCGGTTGGATGAGCTGGAACACCGTATCGATGCACATGAGGAAGACGGAAAGTCGCAGGGCCTGCAATTCCTGCTTATGGCGAAGCAACATCACATGCGCGGAGAGGATGCCAGCGCACTTAGAATGTACCACCTGGCCCAGCCCTTCTTCCCCGGCAACGCAAAGTTAGAATCCAAGATGAAGGCCCTCGAAGACCGGATACGCGCAAAGAAGGAAGAAACCACCAAGCACGTCTCCGCCCCCGTAGAGCTACCCTCGCAC
>JGI20283J15916_100002_pt2 | contig 16553 bp, 14 predicted proteins | sample Plalitdecfosmids_FD_15916 | JGI IMG/M metagenome (IMG submission 15916) | reverse complement strand
TACCCTCGCACACCGCCGCCGCGGCGCCCCCCTCGAACCTCCTCATGGCCCCCCTCAAAGCCATCGAAAAGAAACAGTCGAAGCCAAAGATGGTTTACAAAGACGACTCCGAAGACGACGAAGAATTCGCTCCCCCGCCCCCCTCCGACCACGAAGACTCCTACGCCTCCGACACCAGCTTCCAGTACACCAGCAAATCCAAGCCCGCCCGCAAACCGAAAAAGACGACTAAGAAACTGCCCATCTTCCGCGACGACACTGCCCCGACCACGACCACGACTCTGACTGCTACTACCACCACTGCCGATGTCCCGTCTCACTCTGCCCCTGCCTCTGTCCAACAAACCCCTCGTACCAGCCACCTCCTCAAGATCATCAACTCGCGCGACGTCAACCAGATCAAAGCGTTAAAAGGTGTCGGAGCAAAGAAAGCGGATAACATCGTGAACTGCCTCGTTGAAATGGATGATGCTGAGATAATGGATTTGGAATCGCTGGCTATGCTGAAAGGTGTGGGGGGCAAGACGGTAGATAATATGAGACTGGGGTTGAGCGTTGTTAATACTTCTTATGATTTCTAGAGCTTCGGCTTGACTTTATTGTTGTTCGAATTTTTTGGGGGAGAGTTAGAAAGCATGGTGTTTGCGGCGTTTTGGTTGTGGATGCGCGCTCAGTGCGCGCGTAGATTATATTCACATTGCATAGAAAAGGCGTTTTGGGTTTGGCAGCTTAGGCTGTCTTGCATTTCGCATTCTGCATAGGTCGGTTCTTAGGAAACCAAGACTATTTCTTCATCACTACACGGTTGCTTCACGCTCAAATTTTGCTCGTAACGTGCGATGTTCTGCATCATTCATGCTATCATTATCATACAAGACCGTAACTTTCAATCTCAGCCCACAAGAAAGATCCCACAATCACTCACTCAATCCCAACTGCAGCGGGAGCATCTAGAAAGGCCACACCCAGTCTTCCGTCTCCTTAGGATCCATACCCTCATGGTACGCATAGTTCTTCGCCTTGATCTGCTCATCAAGCAGCTTCTCCCTCGTCGCCGCACCCTTGTTACCCAAGCTGGGAATATTGTCAAGAGCATCAATCGCCAAGCTATAGCGATCAGTACCGTTCCTGATGGCCAGCTCGAGAGGAGTGTCGATATTGCCCTTCTCCCGGTATCCGCGGACAAGCAAGTTCTGCTGGCCCTTGCGGCCATATGTCAAGCGGTGGATCAACCAAGGGTAGGAATGGAAGTTGAAGATGCAGGGTACGTTGTCAGTGAAAATGGCCTTGTACTCATGCGCCTTGAGGCCGTGGGGGTGCTGGTCCTCGTCGATGAGTTTGAAGAGGTCGACGACGTTTACGAACCGGATTTTAAGGTCGGGGAGGTGTGTGCGGAGTAATGCTGTTGCGGCGAGGGACTCGTGGGTGGAAACGTCACCGCACGAGGCCATGACGATGTCGGGCTCTTGGTCCTTGTCGTTACTTGCCCATTCCCAGATGCCGACGCCCTTGGTGCAGTGGGCTATGGCTTGCTCCATGGTGAGGTACTGGAGGTGCTCCTGCTTGTCGGCAACGATGACGTTGACGTAGTTTTCGCTGCGGAGGCAGTGGTTCATTGTTGAGAGCAGGCAGTTGGCGTCTGGTGGGAGGTAGATGCGGACAACCTCAGGGCTCTTGTTCGCTACGACGTCAAGGAAACCTGGATCTTGATGGGTGAATCCGTTGTGGTCTTGTCGCCAGACAGTGGCAGTAAGCAGGATGTTGAGTGAAGCAATCTTCTGTCTCCATTCGACTTCGAGACACTTCTCGATCCACTTGCAGTGCTGGTTGACCATGGAGTCGATGATGTGGATGAAAGGCTCATAGCTGTTGAGCAGACCGTGACGTCCAGAGAGGATGTAGCCCTCTAGCCAACCCTGAGCAAAGTTAGCATTGGAGCACCAAGCAATGGTGTGTGTCTTACCTCTACAGTGTGCTCGGACAGCATCTCCATAACGCGTCCTGCATAGGCCAGGTTGCCACCATCCTCGTCTTCCTCAAAGTACTCGCCCATCCAGACTTTCTTGCCCGCCTCGTACACCTTACCCAGCTTGTTGGATTCGGTCTCGTCGGGGCCAAAGAGACGGAAGTCTTTCTGGTTATCTCTGATGATATCGCGCAGGAATGCGGCGCAGTTCGCCATGCTACCAACCTTAGCGACACCTCCCTTGGTGACCTCGATAGAGTAGTCACGGAAGTCGGGTACGTGAAGCTTGTGTCGGATCAGACCGCCATTAGTGACAGGGTTTGCGCTCATCCTCCTGTTGCCAGTTGGCGCCAACTCCCTAAGCTCGGGAATGAGCTTGCCGTCCTTGTCGAAGTGCTTCTCCGGCTCGTATGAGCGCATCCACTCTTCCAGGGTCTTGAGCTGGGACTTGTCCTTAAGAACTTTCGTGAGGGGTACTTGATGTGCGCGCCAGAAGCCCTCCAAGAAGTGGTCTCCATCGACGTGCCTAGGCGCTGTCCATCCCTTGGGTGTACGGAGCACAATCATGGGCCAGCGCGGCCTGAAGGCCTTGCCCGAGTCCCTGGCTTCCTTCTGGTATTCGCGGATCTTTGTGATGCATCGTTCCATCGTAGCAGCCATAGCTTGGTGCATGGACGGGATATCGCTTCCCTCGACGAAGTAGGGTGTCCATCCGTAACCGACGAAGAGCGCTTCGAGCTCCTTGCGACTTACGCGAGCGAGAACGGTCGGGTTGTTGATCTGTGTCCTGTCAGCAGGAATTCCTTCTGCAAAGTGCAGCGTCGTACCTTGTAACCGTTCAAGTGCAGTACAGGCAAGACCGCACCATCCGTGATTGGGTTCAAGAACTTGGTCGAGTGCCAACTCGTAGCAAGCGGGCCGGTCTCAGACTCGCCGTCTCCAACCATCGTCAACGCAATGAGATCTGGGTGATCGAACACTGTGCCGAAAGCGTGGGAGATGGAGTAACCAAGCTCTCCGCCCTCGTGCAAGCTGCCGGGCGTCTCTGGTGTAGCGTGAGATCCAATTCCACCAGGGAACGAGAACGACTTGAAGAAGCGCCTCATGCCCTCTTCATCTTCGCTCTTGTCGGGGTAGACCTCAGAGTAGACTCCTTCCAGGAAACTGTTTGAGAGAACAGCGGGTGCGCCATGGCCAGGGCCAGAGATGAAGATGGCATCCAAATCGTACTTCTTGATGAGACGGTTCTGCGCATCTTATTAGCACCTCCCAATATCCGGACTCGTGCGATGGTTCTTACCATGTGGATGTATGTGAAGCTCTGCCCAGCATCCGAGCCCCAATGTCCCAACAGGCGTCGCTTGAGGTGATCCAGAGTAAGCGGGTCGCGTAGAAGAGGATTCCTCCTCAGATAAATCATGCCTAGGCACATGTATAGAGAAGCATGGAAGTAATCGGTCATCTTCCGCACCTCATCCTCGCTGAGCGGGTGTTCAGTGATTGAGGACCTCGCGGGTCCATATGGCGATATGCTGAGGTGCTCGACATCCTCGACGAGGGTGTCGGGATCTGCTGGAGCTTTCGCTACCATAGCATCCATGATTGCAGGTTGGTGGAAAGGTACGACCTTTCCTACTCCGAGTGAGGTCTTGAGTAAAGCTGGGTCTGGTGGTGTAGCCAAACAGCGCAGATACGATGGAAGCTACGGAGATCAATTGTAAGTAGTGGAGGTGTGAAACGATCCAGAAGGAAGAAGTTCACACGAAGCTGGAGCGTAGAGGTAGAGCGCCTTTAAGCAGTCGCGCGTCAGTATGCGCGATTGGAAGCTTGAAAGTTGGCCAGCGGTACGGCCGGAGACGTTCGCCTGGTCCATTGAGCTCTACCATTGGTGCTCTGAGCGGAATCATGCTACTGCAGCGCGATACCATCATAGCGACAAATTCCTTTTGCAGGTGTTGTCGGTTGCGTCATGGTTCGATGGACCGAGGTGGGGTCAGTCGAGAATCACGCTAGTGAGCGACGCGTTCCTGCCGCCAATGCTCACGATGTGCCATCCATGGCGTGATGTGTACCTGAGCTGACTGAGCTGGAGAATGGCAGCCGTACGACCCGTATCTTTGCCGGTAAGCTGAATTCTACGGCTATGTTGATGCCACCAGTTCGTGTGCCAGTGCAGGACCTCTCAACATGATCTCAAGACGCCGGAAGACGGCGGACAGCATGCTTGCCAGCCTCCACTTCCCTTCCGACCCTGGCTTCGGTATCGGAACTTCATCCGAGCGGATAGTGATCTGCGCAAGCATCTGCAGCAAGCTTGCTGCTCAAATATTTACGTGCAGCCTGGGCAGACATTTGGGGTGAAGCAATGCTGGCAGACACGGCCGTCCTTAACATGTAAACTCCAACCAAGTGGATGTGTGAATGCATTCGATTGCTCTATATGTTCATGATCTATTCCTCAATGCATTCCATAATCTCCCTCCGCAGCAATGGTCCTCTGGCATTCAGCGAAAATAGCAGCCTGCCTGGCTACATCAGCCAGTCGCCCAACGACTTGCTTGTTACCATCCAAGAAACCGTATAACGCATACGGTATGTCCACCTCGTTACAAAACTCCTGCACCAACTTTTGGGTCTGCCTCAGATTGTGCCGAGGGATTCTCGGATACAGGTGGTGGATAGCCTGGAACTGCAGGCCACCATGGAAGAAATCCAACCATTGCGGGCAGTCAACATCCATCGTCGTACGAAGCATCTTCTGCGCAAAGGATTCATGGATACCCAAATCTGCCGTACTCATAGCGAAATGAGACAGCGTGATCTGCACGTGGAGCGGCGACGTAACGGCGTGGGCAATCAAGACGAACCAGAAGCGGCTCCAGTTGTCGGGTATGGTCTTGTACACGACTCCATAGCCGAACCAAGTCCAGTAGAACGACATGCCCACCATCTCGAAATATCGGTGCCACCAAGCTGGTCCTTTCTTGGGCCCCTTTCCAAGGAGCAAATACATCCAGGACAGTCTGTAAAGATTGAAACGCGCTACCATCATGATCGGGTAATATGTGTAGTGCTGTAGCGGGATCATGACCTTTGCGAATGCGTCGTATTCCATCGCCCATTCGTAAAAAGTTGTAGTGAGACTCTCCATGAACCGATGAGTGATAGCGAAGAAAGGAATGTATTGGATGTCAGGGTCGTGTTCGGGATGGTTGGTAACGAGATGGTGAACGTTGTGGCTGTATTTCCACCAACAGGCACTTAAACCGCCCAAGTAGGAGGCGATGAACATTGCGATAGTCGAGTCGGTCGTGAAGTCGTGCGTAATACCCATGTGTCCAGCATCATGGACTGTGAACGTGAGCTGGTGCCAAAAGCACGCAAGTGGTATGGCACTGGTGATGTACCACCCCTTCGTCAGCAGGAATATGAAAGCGGCCAAGAAAGACCCATAGCGTAGGCATTCGATACCGTAAGCAGTGTAATTGCAGTCGTAGAGGCCTTCTTGCTTTATGCGCACTTGCAAGTCGCGGTATTTTTGAGTGATCCGATCTTGAGTGGCCGGGTCCAGGGACGGGTATTTGGCCTTGTCGAAATCCAGCTCTTCTTGAGTCCGCCTGTCAAGCACTGTCATCTTCGGAGTGACCCTGTCATCCAGCTCGACCGATGAGACGCTTGAGTTCGAGGAAGCCCTGGTGACATTGGCTCCGTTGCGTTTGCGGGCCGAAGCAGACGGCCGATCTGCTGGTTCGAAGAGCGGGCTGCTGTCTGCCGAAGAGGCTGAGCTAACAGTCTCCTGTTCTGAAGAGGAGCATGATTCCATGTACTCCTCCTCTGAGAGTCTATCCAGCTCTTTCTGTGTCCGGAACTTTCCTCCCTGTATCGGCGGCAGGAAGTTGGTCCATCGTCCTTCGATACGGCCGACTTGGTAGCGATTCATGAGCTCGAGCGTCTGCGCAGAGTGAAATCTGGGTACACAAGTCAGCATTAAGCTTTCCTGGGCAACACGGGAGACCATACCGAGTGACTTCGTCTGTGGCATCTCGTCCCACCATGTGCGCAATGGCTTTGTCACCGCCTGGGTGGTAGGGTAGCCATGCATCCACCTTCAAGACTTTGCCGTCTACGATGACAATCGAGCGACCATTGGCGATCTGGGCCTCGATCTCTCCCCGACTAAAGACTCTTGACTTCCTGTCTGCTCCGGCGGCCATGTTGCGGTGCGGTACGGTGTGGTACACGAAGCGTGCACAAACGGGTGTCCAGGTGCGGGCTCAATTGACGAACGAATTTCAATGTACAGACAGTCAGACCATAGCTTCGCGGCGTCTCAGAAGGAGCTAGGCGTTGCGGTGAGCTGCGCCGGAACCAGCCAGTGGAACAGGAGATCATGAGCTGATAAACTTCCGAAGCTTGCCCGCCAGGACCCTGCACGCCCCCACGCTCCTCGCCACCCCAGAGCCGCATCCAGCAACGACTTCACATGTCAAGCTGAGAGTGTGTATGCCCCTGCAGCGCCGTATATGTAAGTAATAAGTCACCAGAATCTACACGTGAGCTTCGAGAAATTTCAAAGTCTTGGAGAGCATAAATGCGGCAGGTGCCCACTTGAGCTTGCTATTGCGCGCTTTCTGTCGGCAAACTCCGACACTCCATCACCTTCTACTTCGTGACCTTTCTCTGCCAAGTGACATTTGTTGACTTCCACTCTCAATTCCATCCTTTCTCAGAACAAATCACATCACCCAAGGCGTCCCCCAGAATTCGAGATTCCAATCATGACCCGAGATATCAAGGATTTAGCGAAAGAGTGGCTGGAGCTCGACGAGGACAAATCAACGACAGATGAGATCTACAAGTTGTTGGTGGATGGCGATACCGAGGAACTCGAAAAGCGACTTCGACATCGTATTGCCTTCGGAACAGCTGGACTCAGGGGGCCCATGCAGGGCGGCTTCGCCTGTATGAACTCTCTGACAGTGATTCAAGCTTCCCAAGGACTCGCAGCGTACCTGCTCAAAACCGAAAAGAACGTTGAGAGAAGGGGTGTAGTCATTGGTCGGGACGCGAGGCACAACTCGGAAAAGTTCGCCAAGCTCACCGCAGCTGCATTTGTCGCAAAGGGCATCAAGGTGTGGTGGTATGAGGACCCGAGCCATACGCCCATGGTTCCCTTTGGCGTGCGCGAACTCGACGCCGCTGCTGGTATCATGATTACTGCAAGTCACAATCCGGCCAAAGACAATGGATACAAAGTCTACTGGTCGAACGGGTGCCAGATCATCCCCCCACACGACGTCGGAATCGCCGAATCTATCATGGAGAATCTCAAGCCTGTCACTTGGGATACAACTGTGATAGAGTCTTCCCTTCTGGTGGAAGGAAGTCTGGATTTGGTGCAAGACAAGTACCACCAGGCCGTCCTATGTGCCGCACAGCCCGAGCATGTCAAGGTCAAGATAGACCCAGAGCTCAGATTTGTGTACACGCCGATGCACGGTGTTGGACTTCTCGCGATGCAGCGATGCGCAGAGACACTTGGCGTAGCCTCGCAGATGACCGTGGTGGAAGCTCAAGCACAACCCGACCCCGACTTTCCCACAGTCAAGTTCCCGAACCCTGAAGAGAAGGGTGCGCTCGACTTGGCAATCGAAACGGCAGAGAAGTCCTCGATACGCCTGATTCTCGCCAGCGATCCCGATGCAGATCGACTTGCGGCAGCAGAGAAGGTAGGAGATAAATGGCATATCTTCAGCGGGAACCAACTCGGAGCGCTGCTTGGATCTTACCTCTACGAACGCTACCCCGCATCGAAACCGCGGGAAAAGCTCGCAATGCTGGCTTCTACTGTCAGCTCCAGAATGCTCGCAGCCTTAGCGAAGAAGGAAGGCTTCAAGTTTACCGAAACCTTGACCGGGTTCAAGTGGCTTGGAAACGTAGCACGACAACTCGATAGCGAGGGCTACGATGTCGTTTACGCATTTGAAGAAGCGCTGGGATACATGATCCCCCAAACGGTACACGACAAAGACTCCATCAGCGCAGCCGCAGTCTTCCTAACCGCGGCATCGCATTGGTCCACCCAAGGCCTCACGCCCTACTCCAAGCTGCAACAGCTCTACCAATACCTTGGCTACTTCGAAGACGCAAACACCTACCTCGTCTCGCCATCGCCATCAGTAACAACATCGGTGTTCACAGCCATCCGCGCACTGGGCAGCCCCCACCCAACGTCGATTGGCTCCCGTAAGATCGCGCGCTGGCGAGACCTGACACTGGGCTATGACTCAAAGAGCAAGGACCACAAACCCGATCTACCGGTTGATGTCACTAGCCAGATGATCACCTGCGAGCTAGATGATGGGGCCGTGTTTACAGTGAGAGGCAGCGGGACGGAACCAAAGATTAAGCTTTACATTGAGTGCCAGGGGAAGAGTAGTGAGGAGGCGAAGAAGGGCGCTAGTGGGATTTTGGAGGATCTGCTGAGGGAGTGGTTTAAGCCTGAGGAGAATGGGTTGAGACTGGCTTAGGGTAGAAGGTGTTTTGACTTATTCAGATACTGCTATTACCACTGAGTTGAAGGGTGAGAGGCATCTTGAAAACAATGCAAACTTCTCTTGTAGAGTCGAAATGCTCGTGCGGTTGTTTTACGAATGTATGCTAGCAAGCTTGCTGTTCATGATTAAAAGCTCTTACATGTATTGAAGACGTTATTATCGTTGTCTTCCACTCTAATTCCACCGAGTTGAGCTATCGCTTTACCACAGACTCACCCTCACCTAGATGTTGCGGGCTAAAGCTTGTCCTTCGCAACTGATAGCACTTCTCTCACCTCACCTACCTTTACCCACCTACCCACCAATCTACTTTCCACCCACCTTCTACTTATTTAACAAACCTCCATCTACCACAAACTTCCTCATCTACACTCTCCATCCCACACGCCCAATGGCCACCCTATCAACAAGCCCCATCTCCCTCCTCCTGTCCTCATGGACCAAACCAAACGAGACTGTCGATGTCGAAACCTACGGCTTACCACAGATCACCAAATGGACCAGAGCCCAAGTCAAATCTCAGTTCGCCTCCAAAGACCTCTCTCCAATCTGCTGTCCTCATCTTCCCGCCGTCCGTATCCCAGAAGCCATTGTCGAAATCAACAATTCGCGGAACAACGCCCCGGCTATGCAATATTACATGGCAAACAACAGGTTCTGGCTCGCACACCGTATGTTATTACAGGCACAGTTCCAGTCTGCGGTGAGGTTTACGACGGATGAGTGTTACTATCTGCTTGAGGAAGGGGAGGCGGTTATGGAGGTTAATGGACGGCCGTTGACGGGAGTGGAGAAGGGGTTGTTAGATGTTGAGCTGGGAAAGGTGGATATGAGGTATGTGTTGACCGGAAGGAAGGTGTGAGAGAGGTGTTTACTGACTTTGGAAGTGAACTTCAGCCGACGGAGATAAAGATGCATTTGGGGGTTGCGATGAGGCTTCCGCCGTATACGGTGCATTGCTTGAAGGTTAAGGAGGACAGTTTGGTTACGGCGGGGTGCATTGTGCCGAGGGGGAGGGAGGAATAGGGGAGATGGGCTTTAGAGAGACGATTCGGAGGGTAGACTTGGACGTGGATGTTTGACGAGGAAAGGCGGATAAGCAGGACTGGATGGCCAGATGAAGTTTGGAGAATGACTGCGGATGGATAGCTTTGGTAGAAATGTTGGAAGGAAAACGTGGATGAAGAGATGCCAAATCTGGCTGGTGGTCTACCTGATTCAAAGGACCTTAAGGTCTACTTCTTAACGGTGGATGCATGAGGCGAAATGTGCAATCCAAGCCTATACCCAAAAGATAATCGATGGTACTGTTACACGATCAAGATGTACATGTGCATGCCAATCTTGGAAGACACCATGATGACACCCACCCAACAGTGAGAATAGTGGGTGGGTGCGTAAGCGCTTCGCGGCCTCGACCGTTGGCATGTGAGATGGGCAAGATGTGGTTGCACCCTACTCATCACAAGATGGGACGAGCGCTCGGCAGATAGTTGTATCTCCCAATCTTGAAACTCATATCCTCGACTAGCGCCCGCCTTCCCGATCGAGACCCTGTCAGATGCAGCGCAGACGCAGCGCTGACGACAACTAGTCACATACGGTTCTGCCTTGTACAGATAGGTCCATGGCGAGGCTGATGTCTGGGTCGAAACTTGTCGCCATGCGCAAGTCTCCATGGTCGGGCCTGTTGGACGTGCAGATGCAATGCAGCATGCGCGACAGTCCTCCGTGAGTGCTGGCCAATAAGGAGCATGCCTAGTCGACTAGAAAGGCGCGATGTATAGTGTTGTTGTTGCCTTGACAAATGGGAGTTGATAAGGTAGAGATGGGCAGGATGCAAAGAGATCGCTTTTTCTCAGAAGCATCAGGGCCATGATGGAGGGTTTACTTTTTACCCTCCGCCGGCCGCACATGGCGTTTATAGCGTCGCTGGATTCGACGGCTGGGTAGCAAACGGCCAGGATGTTCGGCCGGGTGTCAGCTAAGCAGGGGAGGCGGAGGAATGCGTGCCCTCAGCCAATCACGTGGGCGTCTTGGTATCGATAGGCCTGTCCCGCGCGTACCCAGACTCCGGGGAAGTGTCTGAGGCAGCCGTGACTAAACCGCTGCGGGCTGCGTGCATGCGTGCTAAACAGTCACGGCCCAAAAGTATCCACGGCCTCTTTCCCCTCGTGTGCCCACCAGTTCTGTCGCGTCCGTCGCGTCCTCCCAGCTGCGCCCTGCCCGTCTATAAAGACCCGTCGCTCCTCCCCTCGACGTCGCCTGGTTTTCGCAGTCTGCTCGCACATTCTTCGGTATGCCCTCGGCCCCACCAGAATTTCCCTTGGAAACGTGCTAACGGGATGAAAGCTTCAACAGGAACCGCGACATGTCTCTCTCCTAGACTATTCGCGTCCTATGCGGGATGCGCTGCCATCAACACCAATGGCGGGGTTCGGCGACCCAAATACCAATGTCACGCGACAAAGCCATGGTGCGCCGTCGCAACCAACTCCCTCGAGACGATCGCTGCCAGACGGACCGTGCAACTATCGCGACGCGCATATAGGACAGTGTGGATGTGACCAGTTCTGGGACAAGCTGAGCGCCGAGCTGCACGATGAGAGCGCCGACCATCGGCCCAGCAGCGAGCGCTCCACGTGGTGTGTTTGCGGGCACCATGCCTGCTTCCATCTGAGGGCGTCGCGCGCGCCAGAGAGGCAGGCGCTGTCGATGAATCTCCCGCTGCCACCACTGTATGCGACAGGTGAAGAGCCGCGCCAATTGCAGGCAAGCGCGCAATGCGACACGAGTGCTGCGATGCGACAGCTGGGGGACAACCTTCTGTCTGAAGGGGGTCAAGCCATATACAATGCGCGCATGCATCAACACTCCAGTCCTAGCCAGCGCCCCCAGCGACAGCCCTCTGAGACCAACTCGTTTGGTCGCTTGCTACAAAGTCAGGACACTCCATCACAAATCAGCACCAGCGGCCTTCCTGGACTTCCTTCCGTGTGCTTGCTATCTCATGAACGCCGCCCAGTAGCTAACAGCGAAGCTAGGTATGGCGTGAATCAGTCGCGCCAGACGGTGGCAGGTCTTGGTCTTTCGATGATGAACTTGGACAGCATGGCTCAGCTTAACCGTCAGCAGTCGCCTACATCCACTATACCCGATGACATCAACATCGCACATACCCCGCGAAAGCTACCCAACGAGCCCGTCATCTCCCCGGGCAGAGCGAACATCACCAGCCCATCGCGCGGCATCCTCGAGCAGGTATTGGAGTTCAATCGCAACTTCCAGCCCGACGAGCCTGGCGATACCATACCCAACACCTACAACCCCGAGGAATACGTACAGAGCGCTACCGAGGTGGCTACTCCAAGCGTTGGGAATACTCCAGATCTGAGTGCTGCTGATCGGGCTGTACAGGACGGGAAGGACATGATTGACGCAATGAAGCGCATCACCTCGGAAATCCAACAGCAGTCGACTAGCTCACCTGAGCGGCAGACATATGGCACAGTTCCCACCCAGCTCTTGCCGAAGAACGCTACTGCAGGGCCACAGGAACAGCTGCAAACCCTCCTCCAATCGGCTCCACCACAAGGTCTCCAGAAGCTTGTCTCCTACCTTGCCCCTCTCCATAATCTGCTGAACTCGATACCCAATGTAGCCAAAACCATGCAGGAACTTGGTAGCCGCCTAGACTTGCTGGAGAATGGATCTTTCAACTACGTTCAGCCGGAAGATCTTAACAACACCTTGGAGATGTACGAGGGTAGGCTAATCGACGTGGAGCATCGCATGGATGAGCATGAACGCATGCATGAAGCTATGGACGAGCAAAGTAGCACCAGCTCCTTTAGCCGAAGGCGCATCGACAACGCCACCACGTCGTTTGGCTCCAATCACTCTGTTGATTCCAGCACTTCCTCCGCCCTTATCCTCGCGGCCATGGATCGCAAAGATACAGAAATGGAGCTTGATAACATTAAAGAGAGATTGGATGTGCTGGAATCCGCGGCGCCACCCACATCGCTACAGCCTTGGGAAGTTGAGGTTGTCCTACTGCCATGGGGTCCGGACTTGAAAGGCATCTGGTTCTCGCCTGATGAACCCATGCATGACATAGCGAAGACAACAACCCAGAACTCTGAAGAGTGGACCCAAGCTCATACCTTGAAGACTATAAAAAGCCTGCCATTCCTCGGACGAGACTCCGATTCGAGCCCCTACCCTGGTGCTCGCAACTCGGTCAGAGGATCTATACCTAGCCAGGCCGACAACGGGTGGAGTAGCCAGGACATTAGTAATTGGGCTTCGGGATCTACGGATGACTGGTTGTTTCCCAAAGCTTGTGGAAGCAACAACCTAGTCTACAAGCGACTCCAAAGCAGGGGTTTTGTCCGAGATGTTACGTTCAAGGGTTCCAGCGCCAAAGATATTCAAGAAGCCTTGTCACATGCATTTTCTGATGTCTTCGATTACCTGCAGTACGACGACAGCGACGAAAACCCTATGATCTCTGCCTACCCAGGTCTTCGAGCGCCCTACATACCACTTCGAAAAGTACTCAAGGAGTCGCGACTACGTTTTCTTACGCCCGCCGAGATGTCCAGCAGTGCGCTCTGGAGTGCTCAGTTTCTCTCAGCCGGTGTCATGATGAGAGTTTCCGGTGGAAAGAAAAGGCTTTACGTTACCGTCCGCGAAGCCTACACCCAGCAAGTCGATCGCAACGAGTTCGTTGTAATGGAACAGTCCTGGCCAGAGCTACGCCAACTACCTCGATATCAACCCGACCAAGACTCGCAGATGGAAGGCAACGACGAACAGTGCCAAGCGCATGTCCCTGAAGCAGATGCGAAAGAAGCATGTTGGCAGTTCGTCGAGACATACGATGCTCCGCCTGCTAGTGTGCATTCGTCTTTCGGGAGCAATCAGTCCGTCCAGCTCTCCATGCGCCCTGCTGGTCGAAATTGGCGACGTTCAATCACTCCCAACTCGATACTGAAGAACAAGCAACCCCAGCCCATCTCTCCACTAAGTGAGAACCATCCGCAACGTCCACTCTACTATCGCAACCGTACGGTATCTGCTTCGGTTGTCGATACCGTCACACCTCGTCAGTCGAAACGTCGCTTCAATCCCTCCATCGTTGAGCAATCCTCCGCCCCGCAGCCAATTTCACGTGCACCTAGCCTACCATCAGCGAGATTGAAGCGACGCCGCGTAACAAACTCTTCCTCCCCACGACCCGAAGAAGCACATGTAGCGATATGGAATGCAACTCCTCGGCAATCACGAGAACCGCCTTCACCCTTCTACTCGTCACAACCTGCACTACCACGATCGAACTCAGACGTCATGAGCAGACCCAGCCAGCGGTCCGTCGCCATAGCAGGTAAATCAACGCCTTTCGCCTACGCAACACCGCACTCAGGACCTTTCCCGGCTGGCCCTGGTTTCAACGCTTACAACAATGGCGGTGATACCGAACCGGACGACGATGACGACGACGCTCACGATAACGATGACGGCGAGAAAAGCTGGCGCGGCGTCACCGATGACGATAATGACCAGGACAATGACAGCGCTTCAAGCTCAGTCCTTGGTGCCGAAACGGGTGCGCAAGAAGGAGCCAGTTTCTCAGGTGATGACAGCGGGCTTGGCAGTGATAACGGAGAGGATAGCGATGCGCCGTCGGAAGACGAAAGGGAAGTGTATGCGCAGCGTCCACATGGTGAAGAGGATGAAGATGAAGATGACGAGGATGTGTTTGACTCTTTGCTTAGTATAATCGAAGCATAGACACGCGGGGTTGATATACGGATGATTTGGATTAGGTCATCATATCATGCAAGAAGAGCAAGGAATCTGGATATCCACCTGAAGCTAGGGGCATTCGAAGAGAAGCACACACGCACATATATCAGCATAGGCGTTCTAAGGCAGGGGGACCCTGTACTATATTGCTTCCATCGTACTTGCAGCGTTTTGTTCTCCTTTTCGGAACCTTGTTCTTTCGGATTCTGGTTAGCAGGGTGTGTCTTTGTATACTACTAAAATTGATCCTTGGGGTATTGGTTATACGGTTAGCATAGTGGTGGTGGTTGTCAACACCTCTTCTCTCTACACTTATGGAGGGTGAGTTGGAAAATGAAAGGTTAACAGTTAGGTCTTCTTGCATCAACTGCTTGTGTGTGAAAATGGTAACATTGATTTATCTTTTATTGGCCATCGCACAAATGACAAGTCAATGAACCAGCTTCTGGCAAGAGTCGAACGACCATACATCTCGCACTATCTCACTCGATGACCGAGTTCCTCCGTCTAGCCTATCAAGACGATGAAGCAACGCCAGCACCGATCGTGAAGCCAAAGGCGTCTTTTAAGACAGCAGTCTCGTCAAGTACACAGAAGCAACCGACCCACAAGCCCTTACCCTCATCACCACCGAAGGCCAGTCTATCCACGGCTGCAACAAGCCTATCGTGAGGAGTCGCGCCGGAAACTATCTCCAACGCACCTGCCGTCATGAATAGCTTCTTGAGTCCAGAGAACAATACACGTATGTGTGGTTGAGGTCCACTTGGCTTGTAAAAACGGTGTTCGTACGTGTACTGTATGCCGATGGAGATAGTGGTAATGACTCTAAGTTGATCGGAAGCCAGCTTCTCTGTGAAAAGCTTAAGTGCTCCCATCGAGTTGAAATGGAAACAATTGGTCTTGAACTGGAGGAGAGCGGTTTCGTGGTAAAGTTGACGGCAGACGCGTGTAACGGTCAGGATTTGATCAACGCCGTCGAGACTACATGCTGCGCCTCGGAAGTCGAACAGATCTTCTGTGGGGATGCCCCGGCTCTGGTAGACACCTAACATGTAGTGTCTCCGAGATTTGGGAAGTTGGAAGTTTCTGAATTGGTGTGCTGTGGCGAGACGAACCCTTAGTTGGAGCCCTGAGCGTACAGATAGTGGATTGCAGTGGACTGTCACGGTGACGGTGTATCCTCCGACAGCATAGCCGAGTATTCTGTTGCGAATCTCGCCAGGAAGACGAAGAAGCGGGGATTGCGTTATATTTCGGGCGGTACTAAGCATGTCAGTGATCAAGGTGGATCTTGTAGTATGGGCCGAGCTCGTTCACTTACATTCGTGATATCTCACCAGGTGGCTCAGCGTTAATCGACGCCATCTTGTCCATATAGCTGCGCGACGCAGGCTGCGGATGCAATGGAGGGTGTGAGAGCTAATCAAATGCGAGGTAACGACGTAGGAAGGAAGGTGCAAACAAACAAAAGCACGTGCAGAGACTGATGCGGTGGGTGCCCAGGTGACCGCGCGTTTGGTTAGCATGGCGTCACCGTCTTCTACTAAATCCATCGAGGAGCATCCACGTACGCGGTTAATACATAAATCACATTGGTATCAAGAGGTCCAAATTTCCTAATTCATACCTAGGTACCGTTATAAGTTCTTGAGTAAAAGAAGCGCTAGACACCTGGCGTATTTATTTGATCTATTTGTAGTATGATATGTATAGATTGTAGAAGATTACCCAGGTAAAGCTTCGTTCGTCTCACAAGGCGTTACCGCGAACGTGCTGCGTACCGATTATGGTGATCCGACTGTGACGTCATGACATGTGAATGTGACAGCTGCATATGCTGGGCAACATCTCAATTCCTCAAGACGTCACTTATGGTAATAGACAAGCGTGCATATCAAACACAACGTGATTTATTTGTATCGAGAGAAACCGTCTTTATTTTTCTACTCCCTACTTTACAATAACCTGATTACATTTACTAGAAATCAACATGCAGTCCGTCCTCCACAAAGTCATTGGCCCTAAAGAGGTTCACCCAGAAAACCTCGAAGGTCGCGTCGCAGTAGTCACTGGCGGTGCTCTTGGAATCGGGTACGACTAGCCTCTTTCTCTATCCTTCTAGATCTTCGCTAACCCGCTTAAAGATATGAAGTCAGCCGCGCACTCGCCCTCGCAGGCGTAAAAGTCATCATGGTGAACCGTAAAGAAGAGCAGGG
>JGI20283J15916_100074_pt1 | contig 19702 bp, 20 predicted proteins | sample Plalitdecfosmids_FD_15916 | JGI IMG/M metagenome (IMG submission 15916) | reverse complement strand
GTAGGAGTCTGGGCCGTGTCTCAGTCCCAGTGTGGCTGATCATCCTCTCAGACCAGCTAAGGATCGTCGCCTTGGTGCGCTCTTACCACACCAACTAGCTAATCCTACGCGGGCTCATCCTCTGGCGATAAATCTTTGGACTTACGTCATCATCCGGTATTAGCAGTCGTTTCCAACTGTTATTCCGAACCAAAGGGCAGATTCCCACGCGTTACGCACCCGTGCGCCACTAGACCCGAAGATCTCGTTCGACTTGCATGTGTTAGGCATGCCGCCAGCGTTCGTTCTGAGCCATGATCAAACTCTCAAGTTTATGTAACCACCCGGCGCCAGCGGAATAACCGACGTCAGGCAATCCATCTCAAGGACCCGCTCTGCACATTAACTTCAGGACGCCCGACATGACTCTCGCCACACCAAACGTCCCATTACGTATGGATACGTGAAGGACATATAGAGCGAGCTATGCTTTAAACGATGTCCCGACGCCTTGATAACGCCAAAACACCGCAAGCCGCCGCCCACATGTCCCTTCATCTAACTAACAATGTCAAAGAGCCGACAAAAACCGACGCTTCGTCCAACCCTCTTTTTGGGAGGGCGACACCAGCGCCTGATTTTCGGTGACCGTAGAAGCGAACCGTGTGGCCCGTCGCTGCGGTGACGTCCCTCTAGGCGGGGTGTTCCAGGCCGTCAAACGCTTTTTGCATTTTTCCTGTCACAAATCTTCAAGTCGCGGATTTCCGACGGTTTACGAGATGTGAAGAGCAGGGTCTCTATCGCTACATCATGGCCATCACCCCCTCGCCCCGCGCAGAATCGGCCGAATCGTTCGGCAATCAGGTGCGCCGTGCCGTGATCTGGCGCTCGGGAAGCCAGATCGGCGCGCAGATGGTGCAATGGGCGGTGACCTTCCTGGTGATCCGCATCCTCGATCCGCGCGACTACGGCCTCTACGCGATGACGGGGGTGGTTCTTGTTTTCCTGAACATGCTCAACGGCTATGGGTTGGCGAGTGGATTGATCCAGCGGGACGACGTTTCGGCGCGTCAGGTGCGGCAATTGTTCGGGATGTTGATCGCGCTGAACGGCGTGCTCGCCGTCGCGCAATTCTGCCTCGCACCGCTCGCCGCGGCATATTACCGGCAGCCGGAGGTCGCCGCGCTGCTGCGCGTCCAGGCGCTGATCTATCTGATCACCCCCTTTGCCGCTCTGCCTTATGCGCTGCTCAGCCGCGCGATGGAGTTCCGCAAGCAGGCGGCGGCCAATCTCGCCGCCTCGCTCGCCGGTGCCGGCGCGGCCTTGGGCGGGGCCTGGGCCGGATGGGGGGTGTGGACGCTCGTCTGGGCGCCGATCGCGCTCTATGCGGTCCGTGCGGTCATGCTGACCTGGGGCGCGCGGTCGCTGATCTGGCCGAGCTTCGACTTTCGCGGCGCCGGTCATCTCGCGCGCTATGGCGGGATGATGGCGGCGGGGCAGTTCTTCTGGTTCCTGCAGAGCCAGATCGACGTGTTCATCGGCGGGCGCCGGTTCGACCCGCACCAGCTCGGCATCTACACCACCGCGCTGTTCCTGGCGCAGATCTTCGTCTCCAAATTCGTGCCGCCGCTCAACGAGGTGGCGTTCAGCGCCTATGCCCGGATCCAGCATGACGAGGGTGCGGTGGCCCGCGCCTTCGTGCGTGCGGTGCGCGTCATCATGGTGCTGGCATTGCCCTTCTACCTCGGTCTTGCGGCGACCGCGGAGCCGCTGGTGCTGACGATGCTCGATGCCAAATGGGCGGAGGTGGCACCGGTGGTGCGGCTGATCGCGCTGGCGATGCCGTTCATGACGCTGCAGGTGCTCTATGCCCCCGCCTGCGACGCGCGCGGCCGGCCGGGGATCGGCGCGCGCAACGGCGCGGTCGGTGCGGTGCTGCTCGGCCTCGCCTTCCTGGTCGGCGTGCATTGGGGACCGGTCGGGCTCGGCTGGAGCTGGATCGCCGCCTATCCGCTCTATCTGCTCGCCAGCAGCCGGCGGTCGCTGCCGGTGATCGGCGCGCGCGGACGCGACGTCATCGGCGCGATCGCGCCGGCGGCGGTCGCCGCGATCGGCATGGCGCTGGTGGTGACGCTGGTCGACCGGCTGCTGCCGGCGCTACCGCCGCCGCCGCGGCTGGCGGCGCTCGTCGCGGTCGGCGCCGCCACTTATGGCGCGTGGCTGGCGCTGTTCGCGCGCGGCACGATCCGCGAGCTGATCGCGCTCGTCCGCAAACGGCCGCTGCCGGCGGCCTGATCAGCCGCCCTGGATATAGTCGCGCATCGCCGCGGCTTCCGCCTCGATCCGGTCGATGCGGTATTTGACAAGATCGCCGATCGAGACGAAGCCGACCAACCGCGCGCCCTCGACCACCGGCAGATGGCGGATGCGCCGCCGGGTCATCAGCGACAGGGCGCCGATGACCGGCTCGCCCGGCGCAACCTGCTGCACCGGCTGGGTCATCACCCCGTCGAGCGCGAGATCGAGCGCCGCGACGCCATGCGCAGCAAGCGAATAGACGACGTCGCGTTCGGAGACGATGCCGACGACGCTGCCGTCGTCGATCACCGGAACCGCACCGATCCGGCGTTCGGCGAGCAGCGCCACCGCCTGCCCCAGCGTCGCATCGCGCGGCAGCGAGACCACGTCGCCGCCCTTGTCGCGCAGGATTGCCGCGATCGTCATGCCATTCCTCTCCTTCGTTCCGACTCCGTACGATGCGGATGGCGGTTGCGGGACAGGAGACCACGTTTGCAGCGACTTGGCAAAGCGCGGACATGACGAAGGCCGGCCCCTCGCGGAACCGGCCTTCCAATCAGCTCAGCGCGACGCGCTCACTCCGCGGCGGGAACGTCCGCGGCGGGGGTGCGGACGCGGCGGCGACGCGGCTTGGGCGCTTCGTCGTCGGCATCGTTGGCGGCCGAGATGTTGAGCGACGGCGGCAGACGATCGGCGTCGACGCCGTTGCTCTCCGGCGCCTCGGCGACCGGTGCGGCCGCCGCCTCGGGAACGGCGCTGGCCTCCGGTGCGGCGTCCGCCTGCGCATCGCGGCGCGGACGGCCCCGGCGCGGACGCGGTGCGAGCACCGGCGAATCCGCCTCGAGCACCGCTTCGGTCCGCTCCTGCAGATTCTCGCCCTCCGCGAGCGGGTCGGCGCGGCGCTGGCCGGCGACCTCGACCGGCTGTTCGGCCGCCTCGAAGCGGGGACGACGGACGCGATCCTCGCGCTGCGGGCGATCCTCGCGCTGCTGCTGCGGGCGATCGTCGCGCATGGCGCGCTCCTCGCGCTGCTGCGGGCGATCGTCGCGATTGGCATCCCGGCCGGCGTCGCGGTTGCCGTCGCGCTGGCCACGGTCGTCGCGGTTGCCGCGGTCTTCCCACTGACGCGCCTGGCGCTGCGGCCGGTCGTCGCGATTGCCGCGGTCGTCGCGCTGCTGGTCGCCGCGCGTCTGACCCTGCTGGTCGCGCTGGTCGTTGCCGTCCTGCTCGCCGGCGCGGATCGGTTCGCCCTCGTCGCCGTAATCGTCGTCGTCGTTGAGATCGAACGGCTGCTGGCGCTTGGGCTGGCTATTGTCCTCGAACCGCCCGCGCTGGTCGGCGATCACGCGGAAATAATGATCCGCGAACTGGAGGTAATATTCGGTGGTGACCCGATCGCCCTGGCGCTGTGCCTCGCCGGCGAGATTTTTGTACTTTTCGAACAACTGGTTCGCGTTGCCGCGTGCGCGGCTGTCGATGCGGTTGCCGTTGTCGGGCCGACCCTGGCCGCCCTGACGGGGACCGTTATTGCCACCATTGTTACCGCCACGACCGCGACGGCGGCCGTTCTGCTGCCGATTGTTGATCAAGCTACTGTCCCATGATCAGAGTATAAATGGTCCCTGGAAAACCAATCCGGTCGATCGCGGCCAATCCCGCATCGACCTGCCCGACCCGGCATCCGCCAGCCGAACAAAGCGCCCTTCCGGGTCGCCGCGTGCCATAAGCGCCGCTCGAGCCTGCCACGGCCACCGATAGTCGGTGGCGACATGACGAAGGATGCGGGTCACCGCGTGCCGATCAACCTGCCAATGCTGATGCTGCGTGCCCCGGCCCGACCAATAGCTGGCGTGAGGCAGGTCCGACAAGCGAAATATGAGGGCCGGCCACGCTTCTTTCAACCCCGCGGCGCCGGACGCACGAGCAGGCAGCGGTCGCGCCCGCCGAGATCGCGGTGGATATGGCTGGCCAGCCCCTGGCGAGCGAACAAAGCGGCGACCGATTGTGCCTGGGTATGGCCGATTTCCACCGCGGCACAGCCACTTGGCGCGATGAGCCGCGGCAATTGCCGGGCGAGGACGCGATAGTCGTCGAGGCCGTCGGCACCGGCGAACAGGGCGCCGGCGGGTTCGTGCGCGCGGACCTCGTCGGGGAGGGTTTCGCCGGTGCCGATATAGGGCGGATTGGCGAGGACGAGGTCGAAGCGGGCGTCGAGCGCGGCGGCCCAATCGCCGCGGAGGAAACGGGCGCGGTCCGCCATGCCGAGCCGCGCCGCATTGCGGCGGGCGTAATCGAGCGCCGCGGCCGAGCGGTCGATGCCGAGGCCGCGCGCCGGCCATTCGTCGAGCGCGGCGAGCAGCAGCGTGCCGGGGCCGGTGCCGAGATCGAGGATCGTTGCGGGCGCCTCGTCGCCGAAATGGGCGGCGGCGGCGATCAGCAGCGTCTCGCTGTCGGGGCGCGGCACCAGCGCGCCGGGACCGACGGCGAGGTCGATCGTCCAGAAGCCGCGCGCGCCGGTGATATAGGCGACCGGCTCGTGCGCGGCGCGGCGGTCGACCAGCGCGGCGAAGGCGGGCGGGACGGGCCGCGCCATGTCGAGCAGCAGCCGGTTGCGATCGATGCCGAGCGCGTGCGCCATCAGCAGCTCGGCATCGAGCCGTGCGGTGGGGGAGAAAGCGAAGCGCTCGGTGGCGGCGGCGAGGGCGGCGCGCATCGGGGCGGGGTCGGGCGTGGTCACGACGTCATGCGCTCTCGTTCGTCATGCTGGCGCTGGCGAAGCGCCATGGTTGCGGGCGGGCGGCGGCGCGCATCCCCGGCGGCATCGTGTCCATGGGTCCCGGCGTGCGCCGGGATGACGAATAGGGTGCGGTGGACGCGCCGCCGGCATGACGGGCGTCGGCAGCCCCGCTCTGATCGTCATCCCCGCGTAGGCGGGAATCCATAAACGCTGACGGTAGCGATGGATGCGCGGCGTCAGCGAGTATGGATCCCCGCCTACGCGGGGATGACAGTGGAAGGTCGGGGCGCGCGCGATACGCGCGATACGTTGGCCGGCGGCTTGGCGGGGCGGTGAGCGGTGGACGGGGGCGGCTGACGGCGCGCATCCACGCGAACGACATCGTGCCCATGGGTCCCGGCGTGCGCCGGGATGACGATAAGGGTGCGCGGGGTGACGAAGCGAGGCGCGTGGTGGCCTCGGCGGGGCCGTGCGTCGGGTGGACGGCGTTGGGCGTCGGGACGGAGCAGGGGCTAGCCACAAGCGTCACGCTCCCTCCTTCGTCATCCCGGCGCGCGCCGGGACCCATGGATACGGGCGGCCGCTGGCGCGCGCCCAGGCTGCCGGCACACTGTCCATGCGTCCGGGCTTCCGCCGGAATGACGAAGCGCGTCCGCAGCGCCCCGCCCTCACCCGTCGAGCGATGCCAGCCGCTCCGCCTCGTCCTGCGCGATCAGCGCGCCGATCAGTTCGTCCATCTCGCCTTCGAGAATTTCGGGCAGGCGGTGAAGCGTCAGGTTGATGCGGTGGTCGGTCACCCGGCCCTGCGGGAAATTATAGGTGCGGATGCGCTCCGACCGGTCGCCCGAACCGACCATCGCGCGCCGCGTGCCGGAGCGCTCGCTCGCCAGCCGCTCGCGCTCCGCCTCGTAGAGCCGGGTGCGCAGGACTTTCAGCGCCTTGGCCTTGTTCTTGTGCTGCGACTTCTCGTCCTGCTGGATGACGACGAGGCCGGTGGGCAGATGGGTGATGCGCACCGCGCTGTCGGTGGTGTTGACCGACTGGCCGCCGGGGCCGGACGAGCGATAGACGTCGATGCGCAGGTCCTTCGCCTCGTCGATGCGGACGTCGACGTCCTCCGCCTCGGGCAGCACCGCGACGGTCGCCGCCGAGGTGTGGATGCGGCCGCCCGCCTCGGTGGCGGGGACGCGCTGGACGCGGTGGACGCCCGCTTCGAACTTCAGCCGCGCGAACACGCCGGCGCCGGTGACCGAGGCGACGACTTCCTTGAACCCGCCCGCGTCCGAGGACGAGCCGCTGATCAGCTCGACGCGCCAGCCCTGCCGCTCGGCATAGCGCTGGTACATGCGGAACAGGTCGCCGGCGAACAGCGCCGCCTCGTCGCCGCCGGTGCCGGCGCGGATCTCGAGCATCGCGGCGCGCGCGTCGGCGGCGTCGCGGGGCAGCAGCGCGAGCGCGAGCCGGCGGTCGGCGGCGTCGAGCGCGGCGCGATTGTCGCGCAGCTCCTCGGCGGCCATCAGCCGCAATTCCTCGTCGCCGGTATCCTCCGCCATATAAGCGAGGCTGTCCGCCTCCTGGCGCAGGCGGCGCACCTCGCCCGCCGCCTGCGCGACGGGTTCGAGCTCGGCATATTCCTTCGACACCGCGACGAAGCGATCGGACGGCAGGTCGCCGGTCGCCATCAGCGCCTGCAATTCGTCACGCCGCGCCTCGATCTGCGCGATCCGTTCGGGGGAGATGGTGGTCACGAAAAATCAAACGGCGAGAGCGCCGCACGAACAGCATCCTGCTCGACGTCCGACAGGGTCAGATTGCGCCAGCTTGTTGACGGCATGCCATCGCGCCGGCCCAGCGAAAGGATTGCCGTAGGCTTCGCCTTTGCCGCACGATCATAGCGTTTCTTCGGGTTTCCAGTCACATAGCCTTCTGCCACGATGCCGGCCCGACGAAGCTTGGCGACCTTTTCGACAACATCCGTCTCGAACTCCGCCGCCTCGGCGATCACGGCAACCGCCGTCGGGTCCGCCGCCGGCTCGTCGAGCAGCATCGCCAGCCGCTCGACCCCCGCCGCCCAGCCGACGCCGGGCGTCGGCGCGCCGCCGAGGCTCTCGACCAGCCCGTCGTAGCGCCCGCCCGCGAGCACCGTGCCCTGCGCACCGAGCCGGTCGGTGACGAATTCGAACGCGGTGTGCCGATAATAATCGAGCCCGCGCACCAGCCGGGCGTTGCGCGTCCACGCCACGCCCGCCGCGTCGAGCCCCGCGGTGACCGCGTCGAAGAAGGCGCGCGCCTCGTCGGTGAGATAGGCGTCGATGTCGGGCGCGGCATCGGCGATCGGCCGGTCACGCGGGTCCTTCGAATCGAGGATGCGCATCGGATTCTTGTCGAGCCGGGTCAGGCTGTCCTCGGACAGCTCGCCGCGATGCGCCTCGAAATGCGCGACCAGACCGGCGCGCCACGCCTCGCGCGTCTCGGCATCGCCCAAGGTGTTGAGCTGCAACGTCACGCCGTCGGCGATGCCCAGTTCGCGCAGCAACTGGTCGGCCATCACCAGCAATTCGACATCCGCCGCCGGCTCGGCGGCGCCGAGGATCTCGGCGTCGATCTGGTGGAACTGGCGATAGCGGCCCTTCTGCGGGCGTTCGTAGCGGAACACCGCGCCGCTCGTCGTGATCTTGAGCGGCGCATATTGCTGCCAGCCCTCGGTCAGGAAGGCGCGCGCGATGCCCGCGGTGAATTCGGGGCGCAGCGTCAGCGAATCGCCGCCGCGATCGGGGAAGGTGTACATCTCCTTCGACACGACGTCGGTCGTCTCGCCGATCGAGCGCGCGAACACCTCGGTCGCCTCGAAGACGGGCAGGTCGACGCGGCCGAAGCAATAGAGCCGCCGCACGCGCTCGAACGTCGCGAGCACATGGGCGAAACGGCGCTGGTCGTCGCCGAAGATGTCCTGGGTTCCGCGCACCCGGCGCGGCGTTTCGATACGGGCCATATGCGGGCGCTATCTAGGCGAGGCGGCTCGCAAGCGCTAGCACCCTGACATGACCGATCGACAGGCTTATTGGGGTATCGGCAGCCGCATCGCCCCACCGCGGTTCGCGCTGTTCGCCGTCGTGTTCGTCGCGGCGCTGGCCGGGCTGATTCCCCTGCTTGGCCGCAGCCGCGGACTGATGGCGGCGTTCGACATCGCGGCGATCGTGTTCCTCGTCGCGGTCTCGACGCTGTTCCGCCACGGCGAGGCGGCGCGGATGCGGCGCTCGGCGCGCGACAACGACGCCAACCGCGCCGCGCTGCTCGCGATCACCGCGGCGACGATGGTGGTGATCCTGGCCGCGGTCGCCGGCGAGTTGAAGGGGCGCAACGATGCCTATGCGATCGCTCTGGTGATCGCGACGCTGGTGCTCGCCTGGCTGTTCGTCAACATGGTCTATGCGATGCATTACGCGCATCTGTTCTACAGCGCGGGCGAGGACGGGAAGGACGAGGGCGGACTCGACTTCCCCGATTGCAAGGAGCCCGATTATTGGGACTTCCTCTATTTCAGCGCGACGCTGGGCATGACCTTCCAGACCTCGGACGTGCAGATCGGCTCGCGGCGGATCCGGCGGGTGGTGCTGGGCCATACGCTCGCCGCGTTCGTGTTCAATCTCGGCGTGGTGGCGTTCACCGTCAACGTATTGGGCGGCGGCGGCGGGTAAAGGACTGGACGGGTGACCTTTCGCCCGCTTACACATTGCCGCAACATTCTTTCGCCGAAAGCCCTCCATGATCCGCAAGCTCGTCGTCGCGTCCCTCTTCCTGTCCGCCGCCGCGCCGGCCCTGGCGCAGGTGCCCGCCGGCAACAGCGCGCCGCAACCGTCGCCCTTCGTCGACACGATCCCCGCGCCGCGCGACGTGCCCTATCCCGGCACGTTGAAGGTCGAGGTCGACGCGACCGACACCGAACGCGGCATCTTCCGCGTCAAGGAGAGCATCCCCGTCGCCAAGGCGGGCGCGATGGCGCTGCTGTTCCCCAAATGGCTGCCCGGCGCGCATTCGCCGCGCGGCGAGATCGAGAAGCTCGCCGGGCTGGTGATCCGCGGCAACGGCCGCATCCTGCCGTGGACGCGCGATCCGGTCGACGTCTTCGCCTTCCACATCGACGTGCCCGCGGGCGTGCGCACGCTCGATGTCGAATTCCAGTTCCTGTCGGCGACCAAGCCCGACCAGGGCCGCATCGCGGTGACGCCCAACCTCATCAGCCTGCAACCCAATTCGGTCAGCCTCTATCCGGCCGGCTATTTCACCCGCCAGATCCCGATCCAGATGACGGTCAAATTCCCGACCGGCTGGACCGCCGCCGGCGCGGTGCCCGCCAAGGTGGCGGGTTCGACCTACGCCTATGACAAGACCAATTACGAGGTGCTGGTCGATTCGCCGATGCTCGCCGGCCGCTACGGCAAGACCTGGCCGCTCAGCGACCGGGTCAAGCTCAACGTCTTCGCCGATTCGCCCGAGCTGCTCGCCGCCAAGCCCGAACAGATCGACGCGCACAAGCGGCTGGTCGAACAGGCGGTGAAGACCTTCGGCGCGCAGCATTACGATCATTACGAATTCCTGCTGTCGCTCTCCGACCAGCTCGGCGGCATCGGCCTCGAACATCACCGCAGTTCGGAAAACGGCTCGCGCCCGACCTATTTCACCGAATGGGACAGCAACGTCGCGGCGCGCAACCTGCTGCCGCACGAATTCACGCATAGCTGGGACGGCAAGTTCCGCCGCGGCGCCGACCTGTGGACGCCCGATTATCGCACGCCGATGCGCGGCTCGCTGCTCTGGGTCTACGAGGGGCAGACGCAATTCTGGGGCTATGTGCTGCAGGCGCGCTCCGGCCTGGTCAGCAAGCAGGATACGCTCGACGCTTATGCCGGCATCGCCGGCAGCTACGATCTCGCGCCCGCGCGCCAGTGGCGCAGCATGGTCGACACCACCAACGATCCGGTGATCTCGGCCCGCCGGCCCAAGGGCTGGACGAGCTGGCAGCGCTCGGAGGATTATTACAACGAGGGGCTGATGATCTGGATGGAGGTCGACGCGATGCTCCGCCAGCAATCGGGCGGGACCAAGTCGATCGACGATTTCGCCCGCGCCTTCTTCGGCGTGCGCGACGGCGACTGGGGCGAGCTGACCTATCGCTTCGAGGACGTCGCCGCGACGCTCAACGCGATCCAGCCCTATGACTGGGCCGGTTTCCTGCGCAAGCGGATCACCGAGACGGGCCAGCCCGCGCCGGTCGCCGGCTTTGCGATGAACGGCTACACTTTGGTCTACGGGCCGGAGCCGACCAAATATTTCACCAACGCCGAGAAGAGCGGCACGGTCAACGTGACCTATTCGATCGGCCTGTCGATCGGCAAGGACGGCGAAGTTGCGCAAACGATCTGGGATTCGCCGGCGTTCAAGGCGGGAATCGACGTCGGCACGGTGATCCAGGCGGTGAATGACAGCGCGTATAGCGGCGATGCGATCAAAGCAGCGATCGTCAATGCCCAGACGTCGAAGCAACCGATCCGATTATTGCTCAAGAATGGGCCACGTTACCGCGAAGTCGCCATCGACTATCACGGCGGCCCGCGGTATCCGCGCTTGCAGAAGACCGGCACGGGCGAAACCGGGCTCGACAAGCTGTTGGCACCGCGCTGAGGGGCGGCGGCCAAGAATTGTGAAGGACATGCATGCGTATTGATCTCATTCCGGTCGGCAAGAACCCGCCCGACGACCTCAACGTCATCATCGAAGTGCCGACCGGCGGCGAGCCGGTGAAGTACGAATTCGACAAGGCGTCGGGCGCGCTGTTCGTCGATCGCATCCTGCACACGCCGATGCGCTATCCGGCCAATTACGGCTTCGTGCCGCACACGCTGTCGCCCGACGGCGACCCGCTCGACGCGCTGGTGATCGCGCGCTCGCCGTTCATCCCCGGCTGCGTCGTGCGCGCCCGGCCGATCGCGGTGCTCAACCTCGAGGACGAGGCCGGCGGCGACGAGAAGCTCGTCTGCGTCCCCGTCGACGAGGTCTTCCCTTATTATTCGAACGTCGGCGGCCGCGCCGATGTGCCGGAGATCGTGTTCGAGCAGATCGAGCATTTCTTCACGCACTATAAGGACCTGGAGAAGAAGAAGTGGGTGCGCGTCGGCACCTGGGGCGACCGCGACGAGGCGCGCCGCATCGTCCGCGAGGCGATCGAACGCTACGACGAGGCCAAGGCGCAGGGCGAAGAGCCGCACGAATACGACGTCCCCGGCCGCGACTGAGGGATACGGGGCGCGCCAGCGGTCGCGCCCCGACCTGCCCCCCCGATGGGGCGACCCGTACCACCTTGCGACCGTTCGCCCCGAGCCTGTCGAAGGGCAGCTTGCGACCGCGAGCATCAGACTTCGACAGGCCGACCCGTACAATCGTCGGGATCGACCGACGCGGCCGCAGGGCGCCTCGCGTCAGTCCCCGCTTTCCGCCAGTCGCCGCAGCGCATCGCCGCTGACCCGCTGGATCGTCCACTCCTCCATCCCCACCGCGCCCAGCCGGCGGTAGACGGCGATGGCATCGGCATTCCAGTCGAGCACCGACCATTCGAAGCGCGCACAGCCCCGCGCCACCGCCAGCGCGGCGAGATGGCGCAGCAGGGCACCGCCGACGCCCTTTCCCCGCGCATCGGGCGTGACGTACAGATCCTCCAGATACAGGCCGCGCCGCCCCGCCCAGGTCGAGAAATTGTGGAAGAACACCGCAAAGCCGAGCGGCCCGGTGGCATCCTCGGCGATCACCGCCTCCGCCGCCGGCTGCGCGCCGAACAGCGCCTCGTGCAGCGTCGCCTCCGTCGCCTCGACCGCATCGGGTTCGCGCTCGAACGCGGCGAGCTCGCGGATGAAGCGCAGGATGACGGCGATGTCGGCGGGGGTGGCGGGGCGGATCATAAGGCGGCTTCCGTTTGCGGACCGGCCACGGGCTTGCGGATCGCGACGAGGCAGCCGGCGATGATGAACAGCGCGCCGGCCACCGTGTAGGGCGAGACGCGCTCGGCGAAGGCCAGCCAGCCGAACAGCGCCGACCAGACGAAGGCGGTATATTCGGTCGGCGCCAGCACCTGCGCCTCGGCACGGCCATAGGCCCAGGCGAGCGCGACCGCAGAGACCGAGCCGAGCGCCGCCGCACCGAACACGACGGGCAGCTGATCCCTCGTCGGCAGGACGCCGAACCACGGCGCGGCGAACAGCAGCAGGCCGCTCAGCACGACGCTGGTGAACAGCGCCACTTCGAGCGGATCGGCGGCCTGCGCCTGCTGGCGCAGCAGGATCAGGCTGACCGCATAGATCACCGAGGCGGCGAGGATCGCGACGCTGCCCATCACCACCGCATCGGAGGCATGCGCCTGCACCTGCCCGGCGGCGATGATCAGCACGCCGAGGCTGGCGACGAGCGACCCGCCGATCGCGGCGCGGCGGATGCGTTCGCCCAGCGTCAGCCCGGCGAGGAACAAGGCGATCAGCGGCGCGAGGAAGGTGAGCGCGACGCCCTGTGCCATCGGCACGCGCGCCAGTCCCCAGAAGAACAGCAACACCGACGCCCCGCCGGTCGCCCCGCGCGCGACATGCAGCCGCAGCGCCTTCGCCGTGGGCCAGCGCATCCGTCGCGCGAGGAAGATCGGCAAGAGCAGCGCGACCCCGGCGAGCGACCGCCACAGCACCGCCGCATAGGCGCCGCTCGCGATCGACAGCCCCTTCATCAGCGCATCCATCGCCGAATAGACGGCGATGCCGGCCGCCGCGACGGCGAAGGCGGCGAGCGGAGGGACCTCGCGCCTCATCGGATCAGGCGGATGTCGAGATCCAGACCCAGCGTGCGCCACTTCGTGTCCGCGGTCAGTACGGCACCCCCTGTCGCCAGAGCGAGCGAAAGGCATGCGCGATCCGCAAAGGACGTGTCGGTGCCGTGCACCCGCGGATGCAAGGCAGCGGAAACCCGTGCCTGACCGGCATCGAACGGCACGACGATGATCTGCAATTTGGTCAGTTCCTCCTCGACCGCCGCTGGATCGAGTCCGTGGCGTGCGACCTTGTGCAGGATTTCATCGAGATTGACCGCGCTGAACAGCGCACCGCGACACTGCGCCAATACCATCGCACTGCCGGGCTCTTCGAAGATCAGGGCCAGCACCGCCGAAGCATCGACGACCGTCACCGCTGGCGCGCCTGCCAAGCCTCGTCCCGGGCAGCCTCGCGGCGCGCCTCGTCGCGGCGATCGGCGATGAGTTCGTCGACCACGCTGCTTCCGCCCGCCCCGTCGGCACCGCGCATGTCACGGAACCGCTGCTGCGCCTCGCGGACCACCTGCGCATAGGTCTTCAGGATGATCGCTCCTGCCGCATCGCGCTCGACGACAAGCGAGTCGCCGCGCTTGATGTCGAGTTCTCGACGGATGTTCGCGGGGATGACGACCTTGCCGCCATCGATCACCTTGGCCTGTTGGGTCATGCCGAGTCTCCTGATACCCGGCATGTAACACAGTACCTATTCCGCAGCCACGACCTGCGGAGCCTGCGCCGCCGCATCCGCCGCCTCGATCTCCGCGGCCTTGGCCTCGACCAGCCGGACGATATGGTCGATCATCCCCGCATCCTGGACGTGATGGTCGGTGACGCCCGACAGATAGACCATATGCTTGCCGTTGCCGCCGCCGGTGATGCCGATGTCGGTCTCGCGCGCCTCGCCGGGGCCGTTGACGACGCAGCCGAGTACCGAGAGGCTCATCGGCGTGCGGATATGCTGGAGCCGCTCTTCCAGTGCCTGCACGGTGCGGATCACGTCGAATCCCTGCCGCGCGCAGCTCGGGCAGCTCACCACGCGCACGCCGCGGTTGCGGATGCCGAGCGCCTTCAGCATCTCGAACCCGACGCGCACCTCGTCCTCGGGCTCCGCCGAGAGCGAGACGCGGATCGTGTCGCCGATCCCGTACCAGAGCAGGCTGCCGATGCCGATCGCCGACTTGACCGTGCCGCCGACGAAGCCGCCCGCCTCGGTGATGCCGAGGTGCAGCGGGCAATCCACCGCCTCGGCGAGCTGCTGGTAGGCGGCGACCGCGAGGAACAGGTCGGATGCCTTCACCGCCACCTTATATTCGTGGAAGTCGTGGTCCTGGAGCAGCTTGATATGATCGAGCGCGCTTTCCACCAACGCGTCCGGGCACGGCTCGCCGTATTTTTCGAGCAGGTCCTTCTCGAGGCTGCCGCCGTTGACGCCGATGCGGATTGAACAGCCATTGGCCTTGGCGGCGCGCACCACCTCGGCGACGCGCTCGCTGCTGCCGATATTGCCCGGGTTGATCCGCAGGCAGGCCGCGCCGGCATCGGCGGCTTCCAGCGCGCGCTTGTAGTGGAAATGGATGTCCGCGACGATCGGCACGTTCGAGCCGCGCACGATCTGTTTCAGCGCCACGGTCGATTCGACGTCGGGACAGGAGACGCGGATGATGTCGACCCCCGCCTCCTCGCACCGCCGGATCTGGTCGAGCGTCGCACGGATATCGGGCGTCGGCGTATTGGTCATCGTCTGCACGGTGACCGGGGCGTCGCCACCCACGGGAACGTTGCCGACCATGATCTGGCGGCTCGGACGGCGGACGATATCGCGCCACGGACGTAAGGACATACCCCCTATATACAGCAGCCGGGTTGCGGTTCAAAGGCGCTGGTGTAGGGCGATATCCACTTACGATGCCGCGCGACCCGATCCCCCGCCATTACGGCCTCGACTGGCTGCGCGTCGCCGCCTTCGCGATCCTGATTGTCTATCACGTCGGCATGGTCTTCGTGCCGTGGGGCTTCCACGCCAAGAGCGTGCATGGCGCCGCCTGGGCGGTGCTGCCGATGCTCGCGGTCAATGCGTGGCGGCTCAGCCTGTTGTTCGTCGTCTCGGGCTATGCGAGCCGCGCGCTGCTGACCCGCGCGCCGGGGGTCGGCGGCTTCCTGCGCCAGCGGACGCTGCGGCTGCTCGTGCCGCTCGCCTTCGGCGTCGCCTTGGTGGTGCCGCCGCAATCCTGGGTCGAACTGGTCACGCAGCATGGCTATGCCGGCGGCTTCCTCACTTTCTGGACACATGATTACTTCCGCTTCGGCACGCTCGGCGGGATCGTGCTGCCGGCGCTCAACCATCTGTGGTTCGTGCTGTACCTGTGGCTCTATACCGTCGTGCTCGCGTTGCTGGTGCCGCTGGTCCGCTGGCGCGGCGCGCAGGCGACGTTCGACCGGCTGTTCGCCGGGCCGATGCTGCCGGTCGTGCCGACCTTGTGGCTGGTGTGCATCCATGGCTGGTGGTTCCCGATGGGCTATGAGACGCAGAACCCGTTCACCGATGCGATGGCGCACCTCATCTATCTGCCCGCCTTCCTGTTCGGCTTCGCGCTGGCGGGGTCGGCGCCGGTGCTCGCGGCCTGCGTGCGCTGGCGCTGGACCGGCGCGGCGATGGGCGTGCTCGGCTATGGCTTCATCCTCGCGGTCGAGCTGGGGCTGAACGGCGATGCGCCGCGATGGCTCTATCCGATCTACGGCGCGGCGCATGCGGTGCAGCAATGGGGGACGATCCTCGCGCTGGTCGGTTTCGCCGAACGCCATTGGAACCGCGATGCGCGCTGGCGCCCTCTACTTACGGAAGCGGTCTTCCCCTTCTATCTCGTCCACCAGACGATCATCGTCGTCGTCGCGTATTGGCTGATCCCGGCCGGCCTGTCCGGCGGCGTCGAGTTCGCGCTGCTGATCGCCGCGACGATCTTCGGCTGCCTCGGTTTCTATCTGGTCGGGCGGCGGATCGCGCCGCTGCGGCCGCTGATCGGGCTGCGGCCCCTGCCCCATCCCACACATAAGGCTGCATCATGACCGATACGCCCGACTGGTCGCTCGTCCTCCACGGCGGCGCCGGATCGATCGAGCGCCACCGCCTCACCGCGGCGCAGGACCGCGGCGTCCGTGCCGCGCTGGCGCTCGCGCTCGACACCGGCGGCGCCATCCTGTCCGCCGGCGGCGGCGCGCTCGACGCGGTCGAGGCGGCGGTGCGCGTGCTGGAGGAAGACCCGCATTTCAACGCCGGCCGCGGCGCCGCCTTCACCCGCGAAGGCACGATCGAGCTCGACGCGGCGATCATGGACGGCCGCACCCGCGCCGCCGGCGCCGTGGCGGGCCTCACCGCGACGCGCTCGCCGGTCGGCCTCGCCCGCCGCGTGATGGAGGCGAGCCCGCACGTGCTGCTCAGCGGCGACGGCGCCGAACGCTTCGCGCGCGACCAGGGAATCGCGGCGCAGGACCCGGCATGGTTCGCCACCGACGAACGCCGCCGCCAGCTCGACGAATTGCTCGCACGCAATGCCAACGCCTTCGACATCGACATGAAATACGGCACCGTCGGCGCGGTGGCGCGCGATACGGCGGGGCATCTCGCCGCGGCGACCTCGACCGGCGGCGTCACCGGCAAGCGCTGGGGCCGGATCGGCGATTCGCCGCTGATCGGCGCGGGCACCTATGCCGACGATCGCTCCGCGGCGATCTCCTGCACCGGCTCGGGCGAATTCTTCATCCGCGTCGGCGTCGGCCACGAGATCGGCGCGCGCATCCGCCTGTCGGGCGAGACGCCGCAGGCCGCCGCCGACGCGGTGATGGCGGAGGTGCGCGCGCTCGGCGGCACCGGCGGCGTCATCGTCGCCGCGCCGGGCGGCGAGGCGGTGTGGAGCTTCACCACGCCGGGCATGTACCGCGCCCGCGCCACGGCGGCGGGCCTGCGCGAGGTGGCGGTCTACGGCGACGAATGACGGGCTTTTCATTGGAGCGGGCGCAGTGAGCCGCTAAGGGCCAGCTCCATGAAAATCCTTCCTTTTGTCGCCGCCGCGCTGCCGGCCTTGCTGTTCGCCGCGCCGGCGCAGGCCTATTGGGAGTTCGGGCATCAGACGATCGCCAGGATCGCTTACGCCAATGTCACGCCGCACACGCAGGCGGCGATCCGCAGATTGCTCGCCGAGACGCCGCGGCTCGACACGCCCGAATGCCCGGCGACGACGATCGAGGGCGCGAGCACCTGGGCCGATTGCATCAAGCCGCTCAAGGGGCCCGACGGCAAGTCGCGCTTCGGCTATGCGTACAATTGGCACTTCCAGGACGTGAACATCTGCCAGCCGTTCACGCTGGAAGAGGCGTGCAAGGACGGCAATTGCGTCTCCGCGCAGATCGTCCGCGACGTCGCCATCCTCAAGAACAAGCGTGCGCCCGCAAAAGAACGCGCGCAGGCGCTGGTGTTCCTGATCCATTTCGTCGGCGACCTGCACCAGCCGCTGCACGCCGGCGAGAAGAACGACAAGGGCGGCAACGACGTCGCCGCGGTCTATGGCAGCTACGGCCCCAAGCGGTTCAACCTGCATTCGGTGTGGGACGGCACGCTCGCCGAACGCGCGATCACCAGCGGCCCGTCGCTGGTGCGTCGCTATCCCGCGGCGGAAAAGCGGCGGATCACAGCGGGCACGGTGACCGACTGGAGCCGCGAATCGTGGCAGGTCGCGCACGACGTCGTCTATACCAGCGCGCTCAACGGTGACCCCTGTGCGCCGTCGCCCGCGAAGGTGACGCTCGACGAGGCGACAATCGAACGGATCGTCCCCGTCGCCCGGCTGGAAGTGGAACGCGGCGGCCTGCGGCTGGCGAAGCTGCTCGATCAGGCGCTGGGCTGAGCAGATCCTCCTCCGCAAGGGAGGGCTCTCGCATATGGACGCTCGTGCGAGCCCGTCGTCGTCCAAGCCTACCGCAGCCATATGCGATAGCCCTGCCCCGCAAGGGGAGAGGAATTAACTCGTGTCCTTCGGCGGCCGGCCGCGTTTCACCGGTTCGGGCGCATCGAGTTTAACCCCGCGTTTCGCCAGCGCCTCCCGCAGCAGGCATTCGACCTGCGCATTGACGCTGCGCAGGTCGCCCGCCGCCGCCCGCTCGATCGCTGCATAGAGCGCGGGATCGAGGCGCAAGGGAAACGCCTTTTTGGGGGGTGCCGCCATACGTTCGCCGCCGGTCGCTATTGGTACAGCGAGCCGGCGTTGACCACGGGCTGCGTGTCGCGCTCGCCGCACAGCACCACCATCAGGTTCGATACCATCGCCGCGCGTCGCTCGTCGTCGAGTTCGACGACGTTCTTCGCCGATAATTGCGCCAGCGCCAGCTCGACCATCCCGACCGCGCCCTCGACCAGCGTCGTGCGTGCCGCGACCACCGCCTGCGCCTGTTGCCGGCGCAGCATCGCGCCCGCGATCTCCTGCGCATAGGCGAGGTGCGTGAAGCCGCATTCGTCGACGGTGATCCCCGCCACCAGCAGCCGCGCGATCAATTCGGTGCGCAACTCGGCGCCGACCTGATCGTGATTGCCGCGCAGCGTCACCTCCTGATGCTCGTAATCGTCATAAGGGTAGCGCGAGCCGATCGTCCGCACCGCCGCCTCGATCTGGACCATCACGAACGCCTTGTAATCATCGACGTCGAACAGCGCCTGCGCGGTATCGGTGACGCGCCAGACGACCTGCGCCGCCATCTCGATCGGATTGCCGCGCAGGTCGTTGACCTTGATCTTGTCGGAAATGACGTTGTTGGCGCGCACCGAAATCGTGCGGCGCATCAACCAGGGCAGCACCCAACGCAGGCCCGATACGCGATCGGTACCGGTATAGCTGCCGAACAGGGTGACCGCCGCCGCCTGATTGGGTTGCAGCATGTAGAAGCCCGCAGCGATGAACGCCGCACCGACTGCGCAGGCAAGCGGTACCACCGCAAGGATCGGCGGCGCGAGGTCGTTCGCCAGTCGCCAGATCGCGACGGCGCCGATCACCACCAGCACCGCCGCGATGGCGAGCATCGGATAGCCGCTCGTCGTATGCGCGCGGCGTTCCTGTGACCGTGTGAGACTCCCCTGTTCCACCACCCTGTCCTCCATTTAATGTGATATCACATTTATATCGGATTTCAGGCGATGCAAGGGATTTGAAGGGGTCACGCGGATCGCCCCCGACCGTCATCCCGGCATATGCCGGGATGACGGATGTGGCCTAGTTCAGCACCACCGTCACCGAGCGGCGGTTCTGCGCCCAGCTCGCCTCGTCCGAACCCAGCGCGACCGGGCGTTCCTTGCCGTAGCTGATCGTGGTCAGGCGCGAGGGGTCGATGCCCTTGGCGACGAGATAGTTCTTCGCGGCATTCGCACGCCGGTCGCCCAGCGCGAGATTGTATTCGCGGGTGCCGCGCTCGTCGGCATGGCCTTCGACCGTCGCGCGGACCTGCGGATAGCGCTGCAGCCACGTCGCCTGGCTGTCGAGGATCGCGCGCGCCTCCGCATCGATGTCGCTCTGGTCGAGGCCGAACAGGACGGTGTTCGAGCTGACCGACCGGCGGAAGTCGGCGTCCGAGCCCGGCGTGATCGCGCCGTCGCCGTTGCCGGCGGTGGCAGGCGGCGGCGTGTTGAGACCGGCGTTGCTGTCGACCGGCGGCGGCGGCAGCTGCTTGGGCTTGTGCGCGCAGGCGCCGAGCGAGGCGAGCGCGACTGCGGTCAGTAGCGTGGTGGTCAGTTTGGCCATCGTCGTATCTCCCGTGAGTAAGTTCGTTTCGCCCCGAAACCCGTGCGTTACGGCCGCAGCGGTCCC
>JGI20283J15916_100053_pt2 | contig 23717 bp, 21 predicted proteins | sample Plalitdecfosmids_FD_15916 | JGI IMG/M metagenome (IMG submission 15916) | reverse complement strand
GTGTAATGGGCCGCTCAAGCGCGTCGGGCGGTCAACAATGGTCCGTTCAGAGTCGCTATCGAAGCATGCCGGAGTCGAGGGGCGAGACGGCGAGGCGAGTCTTCAGCGACGTCGGCGGGCGCGGTGCATGGTCAATGTTATCGCGACACACGCCAGACGACAGGAACGCGCTGTCGCGCCGCGCCACTGGCCCCTGCCATACCCTAGCGCCGATCTAATCTCCGTCTAGGACCGGTACCGACGCAACGTCCAAAATTTCTGGACGAGAACGCCGCGAAATCCTCAACACCAACGGCAGAATGGTTAGCCACCGCTTGGACAAAGTGCAAAAGAAAATCACCAAGAAGAAGGGGAAGACTCCAAATCTGCACGAGGGAAGCCGCGACACACAACAACTCCAGCGTGCAGCCGGGTAAGCATCACCTACATACACTATCAAGATATCCTCGCTAACATGCAAATAGTAAGTGCAATCCTGTCTTAGTCCCTATTTTCAGACGTGTCCCATGAATGTCTCTCACCTGAGAGAAAAAACATTCGACATCGTCGCACTGTTCTTCAATGCGTAGATACTTTGCTAGTTGTAGTCTAACCTGACAGGCCGAGACGACAAGATCAACCGCCTGTCGAAACTGAGAAAGGATCAGAACAGGCATTACCGTACGTCTAGACGTTTTTGCTCCCCGTCTCCTCTAATTTGTCACAGTACTCCGGATAGGATCTTTTCAGTCATACACCACAGAACACGTCTCACCGCTCAGCATACCGGTGATCCAGGCAATGATTGAGGACTATCTCGGTCGAGACGACGAAGAACTGGCCAAGTTGAAAGCAGAACGCCGTCCAGGACGGCCACCAAGCAACCGCCAGTCGTTGCTTGAACAACACCTGGCCACTGAGCAAGACGAGTATAATTCTGGTTTTTGGGTCCCTGATATCGAAGACGGCGAGAACCTGAAGAAGCTCAAAGAGTGGGATGGGCGGTGGGCCAGTCTACAAACCCTCAAATTTTCAAGAATCTCAAAGGAAGGGGTGAAGAGGGAGTCTATCTTTCCGCCAAAGGGCATGTCGTAAGCGACATGTTGGGCGTGTGGTTGGTAAACGGAGCAGGGGCTTGCAGGTCATGCCATCAGAATGTCCCCACCACGACCCCGTCATCTCGGTTTAGTCTCCGCAACGAGACCGACTCATCGGAGCTCGGGCAAGAACAGCTTCCTACCTTGGGTTTCTCGCATCTTCTGTCCGACAAAAACCTGTTCTGTTCACCGTTTCGATGATGTTATGGGGCAGCTTGAATCGCGGCCAATGCTCATGGCAGGGCCGTAGGACGACGAGGTGGATTATCGCCATTGGTCGTCGCGCCAGACAACGGTAAGGCCACAGGATTCACTCTTCCCAGATCTTCGTAACTATGCGCACGTCATGGAATGCTTCACCCTGATCACTTGGAGGAGAGAACGATGAATCGAGCACCACTTGACATGAAGTTATGTTTATGTGGCTTATACGGGTAGCCTAAATCCGCAGATACGATATCACTCATGTACATCACTCGCCCATCAGGTGCGTTGTCCACGTGTCCATGTCTTTCTTTTCTTCCACAGCAATCATGTCCCCCATATACGACCCATCTGGCACCCGACACTTCATGTCACGAATAACTTCCTCTCCCACCATGTTTTCCGACCTCTCCGACAAAGCCCACGTCATCTGTGAGCCGCTCCCACGGAATCCCATCTTATCAAACGTTGCGAATCTCCCACTAACATCACAACAGCAAACGCAAAGTTCCTGCACGGCACTCACTACGACTACGACGTCGTGTTTTCTCGAGCTAGAGCCTGCACAGTTGCTCATCTCATTGGCTACGAGAAGATTGAGAAGGACGGACGCAATAGGAACGGCGAGCTCTTGAGATCCAGTGATCCGGCTCGGTGCTTGACTCTCATGCCCGAGGAAGCTTTGAGTGCGTTGCTACGCGAATTAATGGACGATGTCGACGAGGTGGTTAAGGGAATGAGAAGACAAGATAATGAGGCTTTCCACTTCAGTGGGCCGTAGGCGTAAGGACGTTGAGATTAGTATGTTTGGGTCTGGTGACACTCGGCGTGTTTGAGGGGACATCGATTGCCCAGAGCAATCGCCAATTCAAGACGTTGGTATATGCGCACAATCATCGACGGAGAATGAGACCACACACTGCAGACATGTATACGAGAGATGACATAAACAGAGTCTCTGATCTCAAGCTAAGCAGCAAAACGTCCAGCCCAGCAATACACATGTTTTCTTAACAGGGAACTTCCATCTCTAGACAACGACACTCCACCTATTATGCTCGTAATGGAAAGAACACTCGAACGGCTGACGTTTATTGATACGTACTCTGCCAATAATGATAGATACATGGACAAAGTTATAGCGAAGCTTGTCAACATTTCATCACAATGCCCCTCCTCTTTTCACTCTCCCTCCACTCAAACATGACCTGCGCGGCTACGAAAAACGCCCCACAGCTCGCCCAGAAGAATGCCTGCCCTTCCCAGCTCGAGACCACGCCCCTGACCAACCCATTCAGTCCGTCCAGCCCGAGTGCAAATCCAACGAGGTTCGCAATCATGAGCATCAAGATCTCGCCCACAGCACCAACACCGCACAGCCAGCGATACGCATCCACACTATCTTTCCACTTGCGCGCCGGAAACGCCCAGCTCGCCAATATCTCCGGTAGCACGAATAGCGTAACAAGCCATCCCCACATGAGCAGCTTCAGCTCAATGTCATGCCAAATGGCAATAAAGGTGAAGACGGCGAGAAAATTGAACATTGATCTCACCTTGCCCTTAATGCCTGGCATGCCGCTACCACCGAGCGGGATGTACAAGTACCGCAAACTCCACTTGTTGAAACTGCGATGCCAGCCGCGCCAGAAGAGCATGACGGAGTAGTTGTCGCTCATGCAGCGGACCATGTTTTCCGGCGCGTCAATGTCGTCCAGGAGAGCCCAGAGGCGGAAGAATCGCCATGGGATGAGCAGCTTGAGCCATATGTGCTTGAGGTTGAAGTACCCGAGCATGCTGAGCTGCATCGGTGTGTAGTGCGACCAGTTGGGTTTGGTGTGGAAGATGGCAACCATGTACATGTAGTGAATCATGACTTCCATAGTGAGGAGCACGAGGAGGAAGCGGATGGCGTACAGGGTGGTACGCTTCCGGGTAATGCTGTGGGCACGGTAGCGTTGTTGGGAGATCCAGTCGTTGAATGTGAGGATAGGGCCTGCGAGGTAGAGAGGGGAGTACATGGTATATGCAAAGTAATTGCGGAAAGAGAAGTCGTCAGTCTTTGCGGGTATGGTGACACGGTCGCGCTCGGAGAGGTTGGAGGGGTCCAACTGTTTCTTCTTGATGTTATTAGCTTGATCGAAGCAAGACATGGGGTATGGTACCTCTAGCGGGTTGCTAGCTCTGGCGTCCAGACTCCAGCAATAGTCTATGTTGAAGCTGATCAGGCGGAGGATGGTGAACTTGAATTGAACCTCCCATCGTGCCATGAGGCCGCCGTAGCTGTCAAGAGTATGGCCGAAATTTCTGCTTGAAACGCCCTTCTCAGAGACCGACGCGGGCAGGAACATGGCGAAAGCGTTGCCGTACGAGTAACCCCTGCTGAATTCGTTTGCGAAGAGTGTGCCCAGGATGAAAATCCACGACGCGGCGGGGACATATTGTCTCGGTAAGTTCTTCGCGATGCAGTAGTTGGCATACAAGATGGCCAAGATCTTGAACGTAGAAAACCCATGCAGAACGACAAGAAAGATGACAGCGAATATGACATCATACGAGACACGCTGGTTGAGACGAGCATCTGCTGCAGCGGTGGCGGACAGGCCCATGGTCAGACCCCCATTGCTAGCCGAGGGGCGTACTTGGGTGTACGTGTCAGCTCTCCAAAAAGCGTCGTAGGCTCTACGGAGGAACGGATGAAGTAGGAGAATGATGAAGAGGTATGGGATGTTCGCTCGGAAGCCATTATACTGCGAGTCTGTAGTGTCCTGGTCCCATTCAGCAAGTGCGTTGTGCAATGTGGAGGCATCTTACGGCTTTCCGCCCAGGAATCCAGCCATCTCGTAGCAGGTGCGAAAACTTGGTGAAGTTTGGATGGGATTCTGCAGCGTTATCAGCAGGGCCGGTTGGCGGAATTTTGGCGACATCTCGTACGTACCACTCGACACATCAAGCACCGACTTGAACATCAGGGGTACGGCGACAATGAAGACCAGGTAGTAGAGATAGAACTCCGTGGTGTTCCATCTCCCCGGCTGGATGTTCTGTCCGGCATCTTCACTGCTTCCCCTTCCACTCTGCAGCGGCCATGGTCCAGCCGGGTCGAGTTCTGCGTCTCTGAGCGCTTCCTTGGGCGGCACGTTCGCGGGTACGACGAAGCGAGTGTCGAGTGTATCGAGCGAATACAGCTGGCGAAACAGTCGAAGCGCCATGTTGACCCGCGACTATCTCTTCATGCTTCAGACTCGGCGGGCTCCGACGGCCAATGCTATGCGAGGCCGACGCGTGGGGCAGATGCGGTGGGGGAGGGCGAAGCTCTCGCGACTGCAGCTTTCGAGTTCGCGATCCGACGCCTTCCTTCCACCACCAATCCCAGCCCCCATGCACACGCGCGTATAGCCGCATTTTGACTTGCCGCCGACGCGTCAATCTCCACACTGGACATTAATTGAACAACACCGACGCTGCGCGTCCGCGATAGCCGTGCGCGATGAACATGAACTCGTCGACGGCGCCAGTTGTGGGAGACTACGCCGGAGGTAGCTACTGCGCGGCAAGCTGCGCGACACGCCAGACTGACGCAAGAATTAGATGAGGTCTCCGCGATTGTACTCGACCCCGGTTACTGGACCACGCGCGCCGGCTTCGCAGGTGAAGACGTGCCCAAGTCTGTGTGCCCGTCCTTCTACGGTCAGACCAACACCGACCAGCTTCTCTTTGGCGAGAATGCGATACACAATCCGGTCGGCGGCGTCGACATCAAAAGCTACTGGGGCGCAGACGGCATAGTGGAAGACTGGGACACGGCGACGAAGCTCTGGGAATATGCCATCACCGACAAGCTCATCGGCGCGAAGGCCACAGATCCTTCGCGGAATGGCCTGAACGACGGCAGCAACACTAACGGCGATGCAATGGATGTGGACATGGACGCGTTGGACAACCGGGAGAAGCCGCTGGAAGAGAGCCCGCTGCTCGTCACCGAACCCGGCTGGAACAGCGCTAAGGCGCGGGAAAAGTACATTGAGATCGCAATGGAGGACTGGGGCGCGCCGGCCTTCTTCCTGCAGAAGACGGGCGTTCTGGCAGCCTTTGCGTCGGGCAAAGCATCCGGCATCATCATCGACGTCGGCGCATCACATACTTCCGTCACCCCCGTACTCGACGGCATGGTCCTGCGCAAGGGTGTGCAAAAGTCACCCCTAGCAGGCAACTTCATCTCTTCGCAAATCCGACAAATCTTCAAGGACTCCGTCCGCGAAATTCCCCTCACGCCGCACTACCTCGTCAAGTCAAAGACCCCCGTCGACGCCGGCGCCCCGGCACAAGCCGCCTTCAAGCAGTTCACAAACGCACCCAGCGCCTCGTTCCGCTTCAACGAAGAAGAGCGCCTTCTCACCGAGTTCAAAGAGACCGTCGTCGAAGTGTGGCCCGGCCCCGGCCGCTTCACCACAGGCACAAACGAAGACATGGCAAGAAACACGCCTGGACGTCCCTTTGAAATGCCAGACGGCTGGAACCAAGTATTTGGCTCAGAACGGTTCCGCGCCGCAGAGGGTCTCTTCGACGCCAGCGCCGCACTCACCTCGGATGCCTCGCCGCGGCCAAAAGATGAACATACAATCCCGCGCCTCGTACAGGCTGCTGTGCAACAGGTTGATGCGGACCAGCGCCCGTTGCTGCTGGCGAACATTGTGGTCACAGGCGGTTCCACATTGCTGTACAAGTTCAACGATCGCCTGAATTATGAGATTAATAGTATCTATCCAAGCACGAGGAACAAGCTGATTGCGCCGGGCAGCGTGCCAGAGAGGAAGTACGCTGCGTGGATCGGGGGCAGTATACTAGCGAGTCTGGGGAGCTTTCACCAGTTGTGGATCTCCCGGAAGGAGTACGAGGAGCATGGTGCGGGGATAGTGGAGAAGAGATGTCGGTAGATGGGGCCGTGGGCTTTGCGAGTAGGAGCGAGTTAGGCGTTTGGGCAAAAGCTATTACCTTTGACATGGTCGCGTAGCTTGGGCCTTCAGGCACGCCTAGAGTACTTTGCCGGATTGTGAGAGTTAGATTGAATAGCCGAAACCCTGTTCATCAGGACATGATCAAGGCTGTAACGCTGTGCATAGCATTGATACGCTATGGTAGATTTCGTGACGCGTGTCATACTAAGCCTTCGTTACCCGCTCCTTCAGCCCTACATATCAATGTCCATCGTCTCCGCCGTACCCGTAACGTCGTCGTCCTTGAGCTCGTGGACAGTGACGTACTTACTGATGGCTTCCTTGGTGATGATCTTCTCGTTGAGCACGGCCGTAGTGCCGCGCGGGAAGCGGTAGTTCCGCTGCTTAGGCTGCCTCGTGTTGGGTGTAAGGTAGTTCCTCATCAGCGTCGTCTTCTCGTTCGTGATGACGGCAACGTCGACGTTGCTTCCGGAGCCCAGGTCGTTCCATATACCGGCCTCAATCGCATTCGCGCATAAGGTAATGGCGTCCTCCCGCGACAGGTCCGACTTCCACTGCGTCTCGAAGACGCTCATGGCGGCCAGCGAACCAGAGCCCATGGTCACGTAGGGCAGCTTATCGGTCGAGCCGTGGGCGTGGACAGTGAAGAGATGTGCGCCCGTGGGGTCGACGCCGGCGACCACGAGATATGCGCCGATGTGGCCCTGGTGGCGGAACAGGTGCTGCTTCAGCATGGTCATGCAGGTGACGACGCGGGGCTTGCGGCCGGTCGAGAGGGCGTGCAGTTCGAGGTTCGAGGAGATGATGGCCGTGGTAAACTCGGTGTCGGCGGCGGTGCCGGCGCCGGCGCACCAGATGTGGGGGGAGATGTAGTGCAGCTTCTCGCAGTTCTGGGCTTGTTAGGGACATGTTGGTAGTGGAGGTAGCCGGAGACATGGCGCACCTTGTCTGCTACTATTGGTCCGCTGGTGGCTCGTGTGTCTGCGGCGATGACGACGCCCCCATCGAAGAGGCAGCCCACGATGGTCGTTCCTGTGCTTGTCGCCTTGGGCAGCGGGACGCCCTGTGCGTGCAGCGCGGCATTGCGGTTGTGGTTGGAGAAGTCGAAGCCGCCCATTGTTCCGGTGTTTGGAGAACGGAGAACGGAGTCAGCTGTAGGAGCACGTGGCTGGGTCAGTGTCGTGATATGTGGCGTGGTGTGCTGGGGCGTGAGGTTGTATCGTAGTCGCGGTTGCGTAGCTGTCGTGCCTGGAGCTCGGGCCTTGGCGATCCACATGCTCGGAAACTTGATGTGAGAGCTGCAGTTGCATCGACAAAGCGCCGCGACATCCAAGCTCCACCCGGTCGCGTCCTGCGCTTTGCTACACGCGAGCTGGCCGCAGCTGGAGCCATTCTCACCCGCCTCTCGACGCCTCCTCCCCGTCAGCAGAGGATCCACGGAAGACTCCACTACACGCGTCCCGACGCGCCGCAGATGACATTGCGCCGACGTTGATCGCAGCAAACTGAGCGCGAGCCGCTGCGTCTGGACTACACCACCCGCCATGTCCGCAAGCGCGCCGACGATCAGAGAGGGCTCTGACCTGGTCGAAGTCGACACCCCGGTAGCTACCACCTGGCTGCACATATGCCACTGCCACTGACGCTGCATAGTTTCTAGGCTTCCTCGCGCTTGCCCACGGCGCCGAGGGTCCCAAGAAGCTCAAACTCCTCCCCACGCCGTTTCCGAACGACAGCCCTCCTCCCTCCTCGGCAACGTTGCTCTCGGTAGCGTCCAAGCAGGGCCTCCTCGCCGCGGCTGGGCCCGATGTGCTGGTCGTCACCACCACCGAGAAAGTACGCAAGGCCTTCCAGGGCAACGCCGCCGGGCGCGATGTCGTCCCCGACTTCACTCCCGACGTGAGCATTCCACTGGGTAACTCGCCGCTGCGCCATGTCGTCTTCTCGGCAGACGGAGACTTCCTGGTCATATCGGCCGAGGGCCAGGGCGGACTGGCCGTCTTCGGTGCCAATGGGCTCATGCGGGGAAATCAAAAGCCAGAGCAGGAGATCCCGACCGACGGGATAGCCGTACGCACCCTGGTGCCGTGTCCGGGCGCCGACTATACACACTGCATGGCTATCGTGCTCGACTCTGGCAAGTTGTGCCTTGTAGACGTTGCGCAGGGACAGTCAAGGCCATTTCCCGTCGACGGCGTTACCTGTGTTGTCTGGAGCACCAAGGGTAGGGCATTTGCTGCGGGTCTGAGGGATGGCACTGTTGCTATATACAAGTTCGAAGGCAACCATCTGGGCAACATCCCACGCCCCCCAGGTGTAGACGATAACTGGGAAGGTACGAGTCTATCGATCTAATCCTACTCCTTGTCTTTTTGCTAACATTGGTAGTCATGGGCTTGTACTGGCTGAAGAACTCCGAGATGCTCATGGTCCACTCCCCCAAACCATCTGCGAACCTCAACGAAGACAACAAATACCACTTGGTCAAATGCAACAAAGAGTGGACTGAGTTCGAGTTTCATGCCGCCCTATGGGATCCACTTCTCGCCGGGACAGAGGGGCCTTCTCGAGATGCTCCTCCGCGCTTCTCCGCCATCCGCCTCCAGAACTGGGAGCCTATCTTGGACGACATGCTCATCATCACCTCTTCGAACGCAGATTCTATCGCGATGCTTACCCACACAAGCGCATCGTTAGCAGCTGACGGTCAGGACACTTACAATCAATGGGTTTTTACCACGGCTCTTGAGGGAAGGCAGGCCGCTGTCCCGCGTTTGGCATTTGCAGAAGGCGACAGTGTTCTCATAGGGGAAGCATTAGATTTGTCTGCTACGGAAAAGGTTCTGCGACCGGCTGCGCTGCTTGAAGATGTCGACGAAGCCCCATGGCCGTTACCCGCATATCTTGCCCTGACTAACGAAGGCTTGCTCATGGCTTGGTGGGTGGTTTGGAATCGCTCCATCGAAGCGGGCACACGTTACCCACACCTCGTGTCTGAGTCTGCGGCCAAGCCACCAGCAAGTAGCATCCCCTTACAATCAGTCGGACAATCTACAACACTGGCCAAACCGACACCGAACAACGCCTTCACCCAAGCCCAAGCCACGTTCGGCAGCCCTACGGTATCCGTCCCCCAATTTGGTGCGACTGGTCTTGGCTCTACTCCACCTTTTATACCGAAGAAGCCCGCTCAACCATTCGGACAGTCTCCTGCACCTTCCTTTGGGTCCCCATCAGTGATGAGAGCCTCGAAACCACCTGCATTTGGAGCTACGGGCGGTTTGGGAAGCAAGCCCAATCCATGGGGCGCCGCTCCTCAGGCCGTTCCTTCTCAAACAACAACGGCCAATCCCTTCTCAGCTGCGTCTGGTCCCAGCGGTTTTGCGAAGTTTGGGGCGCCTAGCGGTAGCTCTACCCTCTCTAGCTTTGGCAGTAATAACGGGAGTCAGTCGGGGTTCGCCTCGGTCGGTCAGAAGCCTACGGTGCCAGGCTTCAAGACAGAGCCAAGCGCTGGCTCTACTGTCACCGTGGGATCTGGTACTGGATCGTCGTTTTCTTCTTGGACGAAAACACCACCACAACAACAGTCGGCCGCGTTCGGGTTTCCAAGCAAGCCTTCTTTCAACGCGTCTTCTTTCGGATCCAGGGACTCGGACATAAGCAGTGCAGAGAGCCGAAAGCGAGACGAGCTCACCCCTACTCCTCAAGCTCCAACACAATCAGAGAGAGGACAATTCGGTCTAGCAGGAGGATTCAAGCTTGGATCTGCTTTTACACAAGACGGAACGGCCAAAGATGATCCCGCAAAGCCAGCGGCGCCGTCCTCGGGTGGGTTCTTTGGAAGCGACTTTGCTTCAGGACTAGGAGGTCCCAGTTACAATGCTTTGAAGGCACCGGCGACTCCTGCGAAAGATTCTCCGCGGGACGTTTCTACCACTCCAGCATCACCACCAAGGCAGCAGAAGCCGATGTATTCTTTCACCCCAGTGAAGGAGGGCGCCACGCCCAAAGCACCTCCTCTTGCCGACAAAGCTTCTCATGCAGAGGATGCACCACTGCCGCCAGACTTCTTGTCCATTGAGACGCCAAAGTCTGGTAATGATGATCTGCCACCTCTTGCGGGCAGCCCGGGCGTTGAGGTGGAAGCCCCTAGCTCGTCGGTTGAGGCGTCACCTATCGACGGAGACGAGGACGAAGATTTCTCCGATGGAGGGGCGGATGAGGAAGAGAGTGACGAGGCAGAAGAGCCATCGCCATCAGACGCTACACGCAGGTCTCAGCCGGCGAAGACCAACTGGAGCTTCTCAGAGAGTGTTACTCAGTCCCCACGTGTGTTTCCACCGGCGCCCACACCCCCAGCCGCCAAGTCAGGAGCTACGTCTACGTCGGCTAGAAGCACGTCTCCTAGCCAGCCTACTATGTTCGGAAAACCAAGTACGAATTCGTCGATGCCTGCGAAATCACTATTTGCGCCACCCGAGCGATCACCGCCAGCTCCGGCACTTCGGACGCGAAGAGAGCCAATGACTGCACCGGGATCCTCCTTGAGTGAGTCCTTGCAACAATCGCGACGTTCCGACACCCCAGAAGTGTCGAATTTGGAGGACAAGGAAGACGAGCGTATCCGCGAACAACTTGCGCGTCCCATCGAGCCAAGCCGGGAACTAGACGGATTCATTGCCTATCAGAGATACGACGGTTCATCGCCGAGCAAGCAGGGTCATGCTGCTCAGATTGAGGCGGTGTACCGAGACATCAACGGCATGATTGACAGTCTTGGCTTGAACGCACGGTCCTTGAAATCTTTTACCACATTCCACAATCAGCCTCAAACTGGCCACAAGGTTGACCGGCGGGCTGTTGACGACGTGGCAGATGCTGGTGAAGAAGGCACGTGGTTTGATGAGTGGACCATTGGTGAGGTCGAAGCACTTCGGGCTCTCGAAGACAAGCTGGAGCATGAGTTGAACTGTGGTCGTGTACAAGATGTCATTGAGAAGCTTAGCCAGCTGGCCGGTTTGCTTCGCGACAAGGCCAAACTGATGACCCGCATCAACGACATCCGCCGACAGATAATCAATCGCAAAGACCCCGAGAAGACAGAGTCGGCGCGCAACGCATCGCTACCCAAGGAACAAGCCGACGAACAGAAGAAGCTGCGCGTCAAGTATGCTCGTCTGTTGATGTTGCTGAGCCAAGCTGAAGAAGCCTCTATTGTTCTTCGGTCACGCCTCGCTTCGCACAACTCTCAGGACGGCAGATCCGCCGCTGTGCCTACGGTCGAGGCTGTGAAGAAGACTATTACTAAGATGACTTCCATAGCCGAGCAGCGTAACAACGACATCGCGCTCATCGAGTCGCAGATGCGCAGGATCGGACTCATGGAACAGAGCCGCCCGTCGTCATCAGCATCCCGAACCGTTGGAACGCCTCGAAAATCCCGCGGCAGCATGCGTAGCAGTATTGCTGACACGCCGTTTGCTACACCGCCTACGAGCCGCAGCAAGATGAGTCTCAGCGAGTTGAGTCGTCACGCACTCACTCCAGATGTCGACACTACACCAACGGCTAAGGGGGGTTATGGGTTGACCTACTCCCCAGAGGGAACTGCGACGCCTGGCAGTGAACTTGCGCGTATGAGCGACCTCGTGGACGAGAACATTGACAGTCTGCGAGAAACCGCACGGAAGAGAAGGCAGGTTGCAGGTGGATTGAAGAAAGCCCTAATCGTGCGTGGCATCAAGACGTCGAAGGTGCATTGAGTGAGGCATTGGGCCGGTTGTGTATTGGAGTGTAATGTTTGTGTACGACTAGGGCGTTTACATGGGACTTGGATATTCTACCCACTTTCCAACCATACTGTTGGAAAATCAGCGCTTGAGCGTTTGGAAATGATATAGTCTAGAACGAGGTATTGCAAGCGGCACTCCACCATGACAACCTGAGAACTATCGGCATCATGCATTCGTCCGCCTCCGTCTTACTACCGGGACAAAATCCCTCCGTATGCCACTCGGGCTTTGCATCCTCTGGCCCGATCCTCCAAGTAGTTGAATTGGTATAAACGCCGTAAAATCCACTACGCGGACAACTATATATCAGTCTAGTCACCCTCCACAGACCACGAGCCTAGTATCTGTCTGCTCCCCGTCAACATGTCTTCAACCGTCACAGAAATCGCGTGCCTACCGTTGATCCCTAACACCGATCTGCACAGCGGCGAAGGCAAGAAGTTACTAGACAGTGCGCTGGAGGTCTCGGCTCGCCAACCAGGCTTCCAGCGAGCATTTTGGGGAATGCAGATTGAGAATGTCGATGTGTTGGTCATCGTGGTCGGTACGCACATTATTTTCATTTCACCTCCACTATTCTCTTCTCTTTGTATATCCATTTTGACGCCCACGCAATATCGTCTGGAAAACATGTGTCTAATACCGCCTACATGATGCAGATTGGGACTCTCTCGCCTCCCACCAAACCTTCCAAGCCTCGCCGGACTATGCCTTCTTCGGCGAAACAGTCATGCCCATCCTTACCGGTCCGCCTGCAGTCTTCCACGCCAGCCTGCCTCCCTTGAAGGCCGATGCGGCAGATCCGTTCAAAGCCCCCGTTACGGAATGTCTGAGAGTGTACTTTCCCGCTGAGCAGGACGAAAAAGCCTGGACAAAGGATAGCTGGGTAGCATCCCAGAGCGTGGCGGAGGGACTTGGGACCATGGGTATGTTTTCACGCTTTCTTCGTGTTAGACACATGGTAGGAGCTAATGCGGTTGTATCAACAGGTAGCAACGGCGGGTGGTCAATTGAAGGGCATGCGCATGAGAATCTCGGCGAGGGAGTCGAGGGGAAGCTCTTTGCAGCGTTTGGAGGTTGGGTGAGCTTGCAGGCTCATGGAGAGGCTGTAAAGACAGAAGATTTCGGGAAGATCAAGGAGAAGTTGGGGGCAGGGGCGGTGGGGGTGCGTGTTTTCCATGTGATGTTTGAGGAGTACAAATAGAGTCAAGTCGTCGATAGTTTGACGAAGTACCCGACGTGTCAGGCTGTGCGATTAGATACCAAGTTTCCCCCGTACTAACTCTCGTCGAAAAACACACTACATGTACTAAGCACCTCGCCTCGCTCTTAGGCCTCCCTGGCTTAGCATGCGGGGGCATCTTATAACCTAGTGGCTCAGCCACTAATAGCACTACCATCGTCGTCGCCTATAGATCTAGCCCTGACACGCTAGAAGAAGGTAAATGCGATCGATGCCTTTATCAAGACTCTGTCCCCACCTCTACCTGAAACGGAACCTGCTCCTGTACTCTCATGGGATCGCTATTGATAAAAGCAATAGGAATAGCCATTCCTCTTGAGAGTCGAACTACGAAACGCTTGTTCCTCAAAGATCAAAAGTAGCACTCCGGGATCTAACTGTAGGCCCGCCATATTTGGCCAGTTAACAGAGATATTCGGCCGGTCGACTAGACATGAGCACACATTGTAGTAGACTGCGAGCAGATGTACCTGTAAGTTATAAATAATACGGCAGGCTAGAGTTACACAGCAGGCTATTATTACATATTCGAATAGCGAGAAACCTGCAATATACCTCTTGCTTCTATGTAATATGTCAAAAAGAAGGTAGACTAGACATGTATTCAACAAAACGCGTCTAGAATATATATCCTTGAAGACAACGGGCCGCATATTCATCATGACCGGCCCAAATTACCTTGAGCCCAACTGAATTACCCAAGAATTTGTAACCGCTGCTCACCCCCTCAAGCGAGCACGCAGCCGAAGTCGAAAAATCGTTCTGCCATCGCTCAGTATGTCTGGAGCTCTTGGACAAGTACACCGCGTGCGCGGCGGTATGCTTCTGGGTGCGGGACGTGGATGATGACGCGGCGAATCGTATGTGTTGAGCCAGTGTCGTACTCCATTTGCAGCGGTGGGTGGGTAACAGGCGTGCCTGGGGCGAAGAAGCGTTTGGTTGTCTGAATGTTGTTTTTTCTCATGTATTGAGCGTAGGCGGCTGCGCTTGCCTCGCCCATCGTGACGATGACTTTCGCGGTAGACCGGGCAAACTTCGCTTCCGCGCAATCGGCCCAGTAATCGAAGAGCTTGTCGGGTACGCAAGTGAGAGGCTGGCTGGGGCGATCGGTGAGGGTCCGGTCGAGTCGTCGCGGTAATACGTTCAAGTGTAGGACGTCGGCATTGTTCCCGTTGACATCGCGCGCAGCCAGGCCCAACTTGCTATATAAGTCAAACATACAGACGTTCGTCAGGTCGACAACGCACGCGTACTCCGGCCATGTGGTCGTCAGTGACGGATATCTGGTCAAATGTCAGCACGAAGTACTTGTACAACAAGTAATGTCTTACGAGGAAACAAGCAACATGGGTGCGTCGAATGTGCCTCGAGGCTTGACCAACATCTCTTTCCCTGGGTTCAGACAAGAAGGCACATGAGTCAACAGAGGCTCGTTCTTCATGTCGTGGTTCCAGGACGCATCTTCTTCGACCCCGCATGATGGCCAAGTGGTAGACCCGGGTTGGTAGACAGCCGCAGGCATCGTGCCTCTCTCCTTCGAGTTTGCTTCGTGCCGGATTGCCTCAGCCAGCGCCGCGATCATTGGGTTCTTGATGGCAGGCAGCATCTCAGCCGTACCGTCCATGACTTGCTCGCGAGTTCTACCCACGTCGAACAGGCGTGCGCGCAGGCTGGTGCTCAACCGCTTCGTGTAATTCGAGGCGTAGCCCTCGTCAACACCATCATACTCTCCGTCCTCGATGCCGCCGTCATCGTCGATGTGGTGTTTTCCGTCATCATCTCTGTAGGGTGCACCGTTGTGTTCTGGGGCGATGCCTTCGGGCATGGTGCGCGGGCGCAGCTGTCGATATCAGTACAGTACACGAGGAGTGCGAACACCGGGCACTCTATACATACCCGCTTGCCAATGTCTTCGTCGCCAGCGTTATGTGGGCGCTTCACGACACGCGGCGTCGCTGACGGCGTGGGTAGGGTGGTGTAAGTGAGATTGGCGAGCGGCTCTTGGGGGGAGGCTGCCAGCGGCTGAGGGGTTCTCTTAAATATACCTAGCCCGGGCGTGCAGCGACTGGCGAAGACTTCCTTAAGCCACTCACTAGATCTATTTCAGGGAGTATCAAACCAAAGAATGAACGTGATGGATTGACTAGTGCGCCCAGACAGCATTACCCGCTCTCGGTCAACTGCAAAACCCGGAAAACAGAACTAAGCGTGATGGGTTTTGGAGACTACATGCTCCGAAGAAAGGACAGACGGTAAGCTAGCAAGCCTTGACACACCCCTCGCTCTTATATTAGCTAATTAAAGGACGTTTATGAATGTAGGTCAGAGGTTGTCATTGCTCTAAACAGAAAGCTGTTTTCCGGCTTTCTCGGTTGACTGAGAGACCTGTAACACAACTTGGCGCCTAAGGACCACCTTGGAACAGTCGCTTTTACTGCCTTTTGCTTGTGACGACAAGAAACAAGTGGCAAAGAATCACCTTCGTCGCGGGTGATCGTTGCTTGAGCTGCTGATGAAATTGGGTGGGCTTTGAGGAAAGCAAGTCTACAACAGATGCAAAAAAAGGCAAAAAACTTGAAAACTTGAACTGACGATCATGTTTGGTCCAAAGATTGAATAAGTGCAGGACCCGCAGTCACTTCTTGTAGAAGGCAAAAAATAAGTTCGTACAAACCCTCGCACCGCACAAGAAAATTTCACTGTGATCAAACCTATATACCCACTCACAACGATATAGTCTGGCTGAGATGAGGAGATTGCGCATTTTGTTGTGCGCCGGGCACGGGTCGCTAGGGAGTTTGGGTCAGCGGCATATTCCGTGCGGACGAATTGGCGTGCTTTGAAAAAAGCTCGTACCACGTGGCCTGAGCGAGCGGTGGCGGCAGGCACTCGTAACGCGATCGCAACGTCAACGCGATCCCTTCTCATCTTGCGCACCAATCTGTGATGTGCTGCCAGTACGCCATATCCGAGGGCTTCTGTGAAGAGACAGAAGGTGAAGTGTTCGCCGCTAGGCCGTCAAAGCACACCCCCGAGGTCAAAAGTTGGGACGGCCCCGCTTTCGTCTGACGTCCAGCTCCTTTTCACGGACGGCCTACTCCGCTCTCTATCCCAGCCACGCTCACCATGAATTTTTTTTTGATGTGCAGTAAGAATTGTTGTATAACCAGGCGACTTTCTCGAGCTTGACTCATCGTCTCTGCTGCGATGGCACTTTCTCTGGGCATTCCACAGCTTCCCGTAACCAACCAAAAGATAAATCAATCACGGGTAACCGTCTTTGCAGACGATTTCTGTTCTGCTATACAACTGTGTCTTTCCATTGTCAAGAATCGTCTTGTGTCGTTCTCAAAGGGACGATGTCTTGTTTTCCTCTTGATATGGCTCTCCTGTCATTGTCACTCTTGTTGTCCCTTTGTGAAGCAGAATGACGACTTCGGAAACCTTCTGTTCACATTGGCGGAAAGTTTGCAGCACATCTATTACAAACGTCAGTGTCTATAACGGTCGGCGACCTCGAAAGGCCAATCGTGTTTCTCAGCAACCCTTGAAAGGTTCAATGTTGTATGTCATGGGCAAAACGTGGCTGTTCAGGTGTGCATATCACATAGTTTGTGACTCTTTGTGTCGAGTCTCATTCATCAGAGTAGTATTCAATACATCTGTCGACTCTATCAGCGTGGTAGACCTTTTTCTCGAACCTCTTACAGACAACATCCGCGTGTTCTGCACACATTCGACTGCTGTCTCAAGCACATTTTGTTCAGCCCCAGGCACGTGATACTCACTCCGCCCCTGGCTCATAAAGCGTTCGCAGCATTCCTGATTCGAGTCTCCGACCACGCTTTCACACGCGAACGCTCCAGCCCTTCGGCGTTGACGCCAAGCCCGCTAGACCGTTCGTTGCCCTTGACAGGCAGGCACGCTCAGGTACGGTGCAACAACACAAATAAGGCACGCGACTCCCTTACTTGCAATCTCTCCCCACCACTAACCTTACAGTCCCTACCACTTCCTTTGGTTTCGAAGCTTCTCAACTCGGCCAGCCCGGTTCAGCTGCAGGCAGTCTGTCTTCCATTACTTGATCGGCACCTCTGCACTGCGCGACTGCCCCACTCTCAATCGAAAATCAAGCATTCCATTCCCTGACATCAGCAAATAGCTTTCAGAAACATTCGCTTCATCCTCACCATGAAGAATATACTTTTGGCGAGTGCTCTCGCCGCGGGCATGCTTATGGGCACCGCGGGCGGACGTCCCCTCAGTAAGATTCTCCTGACGTTCCCACCCGACACTGCCTCTACTAACAATCCGAAGTCAACAAGCGGGCTCTCGTTACCGAGGTTGTCTTCGTTACCGAGTCGGCCGCCAATGTTATTGTCTACGTCGACGAGAAGGGAGAGCCCTACTCCACCGCCACCGAAGGCAGAGTGACTAGCGCTCCAACCGGCGCCGTTCCCACGTCTTCCACGGTTGCTCCATCCACAACTGCGCTTGCTCCCGCTCCCTCGACCCCATCTGCTTCAGCAACGCCAACCCCCGCCCCCGCCCCTGCCCCGGCGCCCGTATCGTCTGAATTGCCTTTGTTCACTCTTGCCACAGCGAACGCTGTGCCTTCGTCCGCGACTATCCACAACAAGCCGGTGGCGACTGCGGTAGCACCTGCTCCGTCAACTACAGCTCCTGCTTCAGTTCAAGCAGCTGCAGCCTCGGCAGCGCCAGCGCCGCCTACCGCATCTGCGCTCAAGCCATCAGCGGCCGCTCCGGATGTCCCAGCCGGCAAGACCGACTACAACAGCGCCCTTGGAGTTGGCATAACGTACGATCCTTTCATGAAAGGCGGATGCAGGTCAGCAGACGATATCGCGAGTGAGTTCAATAAGATGAAGGACTACAAGGCGATTCGCATCTACGCCAACGACTGCAATCTATACGCGATTGCCATCCAGAACGCGCTCAAGAACAACCAAAAGCTCATGGTCGGGATATATTTGACGAAGCAAGCATCGAGTGACAGCTTGGGCGACACTCTCAATGCTCTGAAGATGGCCATCGACACGTACGCTGGCGGGAAATGGGACGTGGTGCAACTGTTTTCTGTCGAGAATGAACAGGTCAACGATAAACAGATGAGCGTGTCGGACGTGGTCAACTACATCAACCGAGCCCGTAAGCAGCTTCGCAGCCTTGGATTCAATGGCCCAGTCGGCGCCGTCGAAACCGTGCCCGCGACTCTCGACAATCCAGCCCTTTGTCAGGCGGCTGATGTCGTGATGGTCAACTGCCATCCTTTCTTCGATACCAATACTGCCGCCAAAGACGCTGGCTCGTTCGTCAAGACCCAGATCGACCGCGTCAAGTCGGCCTGCAACAACAAGCGCGTTGTCATCACCGAGACCGGCTGGCCTCACCAGGGTAATGCCAATGGTAAGGCCGTTCCTTCGCCTGACAATCAGCGTACGGCCATGGATTCCATCCGCAGCATTTTCAGCACCGACGTCTTCTTCCACAACGCCTTCGATTCGAATTGGAAGACGGACACTGCATCGACATTCAACGCAGAGCAATACTGGGGTGTTCTCCAGTAAGTTTACTGAGCGCAGCTAGTAGATGCTGAAGCTGTACCTCTACTTTTTTTAATTGCACTATCAGCAAAGCGTTGTGTAAGCGTGAGGTGGCATTTCTGAGTCTATGATCAAAACAACATGCGACATGTAACATAGATATCCGAATTTCAAGTGAATGAAAGCATACTATGAATAAGATCTTCGCGTGTGATAGTGATTCTACGGTCCCAAAGTTTCTACACTCTCCATCTCTTTAGTATCCAAGTAATTCCGCCGTCTCCTCGATCGCCTTGACGAGCCCATCCAAGGTCCCCCTTCTCGTTCCCCCATTGACTACAACGCGGAAGAACTTGCCTTTCTCCCCAGGCGCAAAGTCAATCATAAAACCCCTGCTTATCAGCCTCTCCGCAATCTTGGCTGTAACCTCCCCATTCTTCTCCGCGTCCTCACCCAATATGCCTCCCTGCGCATAGTAAAAACACACCTGCAGACACGGTAATGGCTCGGGACTGATTGTGACGAAGTTCCCATTCTTCTTCAGCGCGGCGAGCAAATACTCCGCATTGTCATACCCCTCGGCCACGAGTTCAGCGAAATGCTGCGTACCGTAGTATTGCAGAGCAAGAAACCACTTCAGCGAGTCGGCGCGCCTCCCACACTGTGGTGTTAGGTCCGCCAGGTCGTAGATATCATCCACACTTCCACCGGCTTTGTTATGAAACAGGTAGCCTGCGGGTAGCGTAAGCGCCTTGTAGAACGCATTCATGTCCGCGCCGAGCAGGAATGACGTCGTTAGGGGGGCGCCGAGCATCTTGTGCGGATTAATGGTTATGCTGTCGGCGAGGTGTGAGCCAGCGAGGCGCGAGGACGCGTGCTTGGGAGAGTAAATGACCGAAGCCCCCCAAGATCCGTCAATATGCAGCCACATGCGTTGCGCTCGGCATATGGTGGAGAGAGCGATGAACGGGTCGTAGGAACCCAAAACGGTCGTTCCTGCTGTCGCATTGAGGAAGAAAGGTGTTTCTCCGCGGTCCCTGCTTTCTTTGACGAGTCTCTCGAAATCATGACTAAGCATTCGCCCTTCGCCATCGACCGGTACAGGAATGACGTTTTTACTCCCAAGGCCGAAGAGGTTGGCGGCCTTTTCGACAGAGTAGTGGCCGTGGGCGGAGGTGAAGAGCATGAGCTTGAGAGAGCCGTTGCCGTTAATTTTAGTCTCCGGGTAAAGTGTATTCCGAGCGACGACGATGGCAGTACCGTTGGCGGCTGAGCCGCCGGGTTGTGAGATGCCGCCGCATGTTGAAGCAGGGAGGCCGAAGAGCGAGGCGAGGTGCTTAGTAGTGTATTTTTCGACAATAGTTAGTACGGGGGAAACTTGGTACACATGGGCCTGGTATGGTGTTAGACAACAGTCCTGCGGAGGCGAGTATTTACTTACATTCGTGTTGAGGGCTGCGAGAAGGAGTTCGCTGGCGAGTCCAACCTGTGTAGTATCTCAGTCTGATCGTTCGATATCGCAGGTCTGCCAGTGGAGGTTGATGTCTTACGGCATTTGTACTCCCATATAGCTTATCCAAAAAGCCCTGATCCCAAGTGTTGACACTGTACTTCAAAATGGTTTCCACCAGCTCTACCAAGCCCTCCTTGCCACCAGCTCCCTCGCCGATATCCAACTCTTTGTGCAACAAACTCTCGAGCTTCTTGGGTGGATGATGCTCCACAAGCGTCGTTCTCGGCCCCCCACCTTTGATCTGCAAGCCATGGCCCGTATGTTTCGTCTTCGCATCCTCGTCTGCAGCCGCAACAAAAGGGACGATCAGATCTCGAATGGCTGTCAAAAGCTGACTTGGGATTAGCAGCTGTCGTGTAGCATGTGTATGAAGGCGTGCGCGTGTAACGTCCCACCATGACCGGGACACACTGCATATGAGTACAAATAAATTTTGTGGCAGTCTTCGTGGTCTGTACTCACGTCTTTGACTTCGTCGGCGCGATTGGTTTTGGCGGCCTCGCCACTGCCATTGACTTTTGACATGCTGTGTGACGGGCGTATGCGAGATCTGTCAAAGTAAGTTGTATCACGGTGGTGCAGATTCCGGCGATGCGACGATTCATGTAAAGAGCGCTAGCGTAGTCGTGTACGTATCGATGGCATGGCATTGTTTCCCTGCTCAATCTCTCCAGCAAATGCACGATTCGCCAGGCTCGAAGGATTTACTGATTACCGGCTTTTCCCTGTTCCGTTACGACCCGCAGACGCTGGCCGTGATCGGCAACGCGGTAGCGGGGATCGCCCTGACCGGCTTTGGCAATAATCCGGTCGATTCCTGGACGCTGACGGGATTGAACCTGGTGAGCGGGTCGTACGCGCTGCGCGTCGACGGACAGGTTGTCGGCGCCGCCGGCGGCAGCTTCGGCGCCGATTTGACCGTCTCGCCGATACCGGACGCGCCCGCCTACGCGCTGCTGCTGGCGGGCCTGCTGGGCGGCGCGCTGGTATGGCGGCGCGGCTTGCCGTTGGCCGTTCCCAAAAAGCGAAGCCGCCCGGATGGGGCGGCTTCTGGCTGATGTCGAGCTGAGGGGAGCGTGTACGCTCAGGGTGCGCGCCGGTACAGGCGGAAGCGTTCGTCGCGGTCGGACGCGCGCCGGCCTTCCCACAGCAGCGTGCCGCCACGCGTGCCCCAGGCGCGGGTGAGGTCGCGCTCGCCGCGGGTTTTGACGCTGTCCTGCAGCAGCACGTAATCGCATTGCCCGCCCTCCATGCCGACGAAGGGCAGGCGCCCGAAATAGGCGAACGAGGCGCGCTGGGCGGGGGCAACGTTGGTGTCGATGCAGCCGGCGTCGTGCGGCAGCTTGGCGGCGATCGCCTGCGCCACGCCGGCGTAGCTTTTACTGTAGTTCAGGTCCGGTAGGAACAGGGTCATCAGCAACACCCACAGCAGGATCAGTCCGCTCGAGGACAGCACCACTGCGCGCCACAGCACGGTGCGCGTGCGCGACACGCGCCAGCGCACCAGCCAGATCCAGCCGATCGACACGGCGGCCGCCACCGTAAAGGCGATGATGCCGAATTCGGGCGTGAAACCCGGCACCAGTTTTAAAGCGTTGTGCGACAGCTTGGCCGGCCAGCCGGTCAGCTTGGCGATCCAGAACAGCCAGACCAGCGCCGCCAGCGTGGTCAATGCCATCACCGAGAACCAGTCGATGGCGTTGATCGCGCCGCGCTTCATGGTCGGCAGGCCAAAGGCGGCCATCAGGGCCAGCGGCGGCAGCAGTTTCAGTAAATCTCCGTTTTCCGGCGTCGGGTCGCACAGGAACAGGGCGGTCAGCGCGCCCAGGAAAGTGAGCGGCAGCACGATGTGCAGCATGTCTTCCTGGCGCCGCCAGGCCCAGATCGCCCAGCCGGCAAACGGCCAGGCCGGCCAGAAGAACCAGACGCCGACGCGGAAGAAGGCCTTGATCGAGGCCCAGCCCGGCAGGGCGAACTGGTGGACAGTCGAGCCGAACCATTCGGCGATCGGCGACTGGCCGTAGGGTTGCACCAGGCTGGCCGGAACGATCCACACCAGGGTGACGGCGACGGCAGCAGCGGCGGCGAGCGCCATGTGGCGCAGCGCGCTGGCGGCCGGGATATGGAACAGCTGCGTGCACAGCAACAGCGCCAGCAGCAGCGCCAGCGGCGACAGCGGGCCGCGCGTGAGCGCCAGCGCGCCCAGCGACAGGCCGACCAGGGCGGCATTGCGCACGCTGGCGGTCTCGATGTAGCGCACCGCGCGGTACAGGAAATAGGCTACCAGCGAGCCCTGCAGCGTAACGGCCAGCGTTTCGTGGCTGTACAGCAGCAGGCCGAGCGAGCCGAGGTAGACCAGCACGGTGGTGTCGGCCAGGGTGCGGCCATAGGCGTCGGGTTCGGGCTGGCCGCCAAAGGCCAGGCGCAGCGGTTGCGCTTCCGGACGGCGCCCGAGGTGGAAGGCGGTGTACCAGAGCGACATGCCGCCCATCACGAACATGCCGATGTTCGACACGCGCGCGGCCAGCACGTCGCCCAGCAGCCAGCCGAACAGTTTGATGCAGACGGCGCCGAGCCAGAACGCGAGCGGGCCGTCCTCGAGGGCGGGGAGGCCGGCGATATTCGGATACAGCCAGTCGCTCGGGCCGCCCCTGGCCATCGTCCACATGATGCCGAAACTGCCGGCGTCGTCCTTCCACGGATCGCGGCCAATCAGGCCCGGCAGGATGTACAGCAGGCCGAGCGCGAACAAGGCCCAGCGCGGCAGGGCCAGCGTGGCGGCGGCGGGGAGGCGGACTGGTTTCATCGATAAGTCAGGTGCTGGAATGAATGTCGCGCTAGTATAGCGGGATTGAAAAGATGAAAAAAAAGAAGCCGGAAACCGGCTTCTTTTTTTGAAGGAAGCCTGCAAGAGGCTTCTGTACAACCTGGCTTAGCCGTTCGCGACCGAGGTCTTCGAACCGACGGCGCCGAACTTCTGGCGGAACTTCTCGACGCGACCAGCGGTGTCGACGATCTTGTGCTTGCCGGTGAAGAACGGGTGCGATTCAGCCGAGACTTCGATCTTGATCAGCGGGTAGTCTTTACCTTCGAAGTTGATCGTTTCGCGGGTGTTGATGGTCGAACGGGTGATGAATTTGAAGTCGCACGACACGTCGTGGAAGACGACTTCGCGGTAATCTGGATGGGTTTCGGTTTTCATGGTTCTGCCTTGGGTTTGTTTGGTAGCCAAACAGCACTTCGTCGGTCGTCCTGCTTCGTGACCCGATTGCCGCTCACTTGCCTGGGTGAGTACTGCTGAACCGACGATTATAAAACGGTTGGGGGTTCATGGCAACCGCCGGGTGGTTGCCGCGTTTATCGGCGG
>JGI20283J15916_100058_pt1 | contig 29606 bp, 35 predicted proteins | sample Plalitdecfosmids_FD_15916 | JGI IMG/M metagenome (IMG submission 15916) | reverse complement strand
AGCTTCGACGGCGCGATGGCGACCGCCCGCGTGATTCAGGACGTGGTGGACGACGTGTCGGCCTATCTCGGTACGATCACCATCATCAACCTGACGCTGGGCGGGATCGTGGCGGGCGTGCTGTACTTCATCGGCATGCCGTCGCCGCTGATGTGGGGCGGCATCGTCGCCCTGCTCAATTACATTCCCTATTTCGGGCCGATCATCGCCGCGTTCCTGCTCGCGATCGGCGGCATGATGACGTTCACCGACATCTGGGTCGCGATGCTGCCGCCGGCCGTCATGATCGGCTGTCACCTGGTGGAGGCGAACGCGATCACGCCGCTGATCGTCGGGCATCGGTTGACGATCAGCCCGCTGATGATCCTGGTGTCGATCAGTTTCTGGGGTTGGGTGTGGGGTACGGCGGGGGCGCTGCTGGCGGTGCCGTTGCTGATCATCATCCAGACCGTGCTGGGGGCGGCGGGCAAGCCCGATATCGCCGGCTTCCTGTTCGAACACGGCACGCTGGTGCAACAGGAGCGGGCGCGTCGGCGGCGAAACGACGACGACGGCGATCCGGCGCGCGAATAGGCCGTTGACACCCCCAGGTGCCTGCCCTAGTTGGCGCGCCTCAACGCTTTCAGCGGGTGTAGCTCAGTTGGTTAGAGCGCCGGCCTGTCACGCCGGAGGTCGCGGGTTCGAGCCCCGTCACTCGCGCCACTCCCCTGTCGGGGGAGAGGGAAGTCATTCGGAACATGCGGGAACGGCCGTCTTCGTCGATCATGACGGGGATTGCGTTCCGACCGCTTCAAGCGGGTGTAGCTCAGTTGGTTAGAGCGCCGGCCTGTCACGCCGGAGGTCGCGGGTTCGAGCCCCGTCACTCGCGCCACCGGTCGTCGACCGGGGCATGTCATCCGATCCCTACCGCCAGCGCCCTGTCTCCATCCACAGCAGCAGCGGCTTCAGCGGCATGATCCACACCGTCCCCATCACCAGATAGAACGGCAGTTGCAGCCACCATTGCCATGCGCCGACGATCGACGACGCGCTGACGATGGCGACGCACCAGACCAGAATCAGCGTCAGGATGAGGAACATGCCGGCCGGCTTGCGCCAAGAAGGGGTCATGGGACGATCCAGTCTGATTCGGTGGCGATCGCGTGGAGCGGAACGTCCCACGGATCGGTGGCGAGGGTGTCGACGCCCTGCACGGACCAGGCGATCCCGATCCGCCACGCATCGGGATGTGCCGCGAATGCGCGATCGTAGTGGCCCGCGCCCTGTCCCAGCCGGTTGCCCGCCGCATCGAAGCCGAGCAGTGGCGTCAGGATGATGTCCGGGCGCACGGCTGCGGCATCGCGCGGCGGCTGGCGCAGCCGGTATGGTCCATCGACGAGCGGAACTCCCTGATACCAGACGAGGAACCGGAACGGCGCGGTACGGCTGATGACATGGGGCAGGGCGATCGCACATCCGGCGGCGCGCGCGGCCTGCACGAACGGCGCCGGGTCCGCCTCGCTGCCGATCGGGATGTAGCTGCCGACCACCAGCGCCGGGTCGAGCCGGTCGATAAAGGCTGCCGGTACGCGAATCTCCCCATCGCGCACGTAGCCGTCGCGGGCGGCGCGCAGGCGAGCGCGGAGGGCGAGCTTGTCGGTCATCGCTCCGGGCCGGTGCAGGAGGGAAGAAGGCGGGTGGCGGGACCGCCGTGGCCGTATGCCAAAGTATCCGCCGACGCCTGGTAACGTCAGGTGGGGACCATATGCTTCGGACCAGGGTCCGGGCAGGGACAGCCCCCTTGGATGATGAATAGCCTCAGGGATAAAGTAAGGCTCGTACCGGGCAGAACCCGCCATCACCAATTTAGGGCGTCCGACACGCCGTGGCAATGGGGCGAAAGCGGCGCGACGAAAGAACCTTGGCGTACGTCATCCCGCTGCCGGGCTCTGTTCAAGTGCGTCGGCGAGCGCCTCGAGCCGATCGGCAATTCGCGCGAGAGCGGGTTCGCTGACCGCCGCCCCTTCCGGCGGACATTGCTGGACTTCCTCGAGATCGTCGGCCAGCATCAATGCAGCGAACAGCATCGACCGCTCGCCCGGTACGCCGCCGGCGGCGCGCAGGGCGGCGGGCCAGCGTTCCTCGATCATCCGGCCCAGCTGTTGCAACCGCGCTTCCTCGCCGTCGCGGCAGGCGACGGTATGCGGGCGACCGCCGATCTGAAGCGTGACGTTCGCCATCAGGATGCCGAGCCGCGAGCGATGACGTCGTCCAGTGCGCTGACCGCTTCGGCCATCCGCGCCTTCAACGCGGCGTGGCGACGGGCCAGCGCGTCGCCGGCCTTGGCGCGGGCATCGATGGAGGATTCGATTCGGGCGATCGCGGCGTCAATGCGATCGACGGCGGTAGGAGTGTCGGCCATATCAGCGACGTAGGCCCGCGTCCCGCACCCGACAAGACGGCAATCGGAGGCCGCCAATCGGCCCGGCGCACGCCAAGCGCGGTTGACAGGAAGGGCCCCCCACTCGCAAAGGCTCGCACGCCCGGCGCGGCCCCTTTTTCGTCGCGCACGTCAACACACGCGAGGAGAGCCCCAATGACGGTGAAGGTTGCGATCAACGGCTTCGGACGCATCGGCCGCCTGGTGGCGCGCGCGATCATCGAGCGGAATTCCAGCGAGCTCGAACTGGTCGCGATCAACGATCTCGCCGACGCCAAGTCCAACGCCTGGCTGTTCAGCCGCGACAGCGTCCATGGCAAATACCCCGGCACCGTCACCGCCGAGGGCAACGATCTGGTCATCGACGGCAAGCGCATCCGCGTCACTGCCGAGCGTGATCCCGCCAACCTGCCGCACAAGGAACTGGGCGTCGATCTGGTGCTGGAATGCACCGGCTTCTTCACCGACAACGTCGCCTGCCAGAAGCATATCGATGCGGGCGCCAAGAAGGTGCTGATCTCGGCGCCGGGCAAGGGCGTCGATCTGACCGTCGTCTATGGCGTCAACCACGACAAGCTGACCGCCGATCACACGATCGTGTCGAACGCATCGTGCACGACCAACTGCCTCGCACCGGTGGCGAAGGTCCTCAACGATGCGATCGGCATCGAGCGCGGCCTGATGACGACGGTCCATGCCTATACCAACGACCAGAAGATCCTCGACCAGATCCACCCGGACCTGCGCCGCGCCCGTGCCGCCGCGATGTCGATGATTCCGACCACCACCGGTGCGGCGCGCGCCGTCGGCGAAGTCCTGCCCGAACTGAAGGGCAAGTTGGACGGTTCGGCGATCCGCGTGCCGGTGCCGGACGTCAGCCTGATCGACCTGACCTTCACGCCGAAGCGCGACACGACGAAGGACGAGGTCAACGCGATCCTGAAGGCCGCGGCCGAGAGCGGTCCGCTGAAGGGCGTGCTGGTCTATTCGGACGAGCCGCTCGTCTCGATCGATCTGATGCATTCGCCGCAGTCCTCAACCGTCGACAGCCTCGAAACTGCGGTTCTCGACGGCAAGCTGGTGCGCGTCGTCAGCTGGTACGACAACGAATGGGGCTTCTCGAACCGCATGGTCGATACCGCGACCGTGATGGCGAGCTTCCTCTAGGCATATGGGCGTGCTGGTCGGCATCGCCCGGCACGCCTTTCCTAAGGCGCCGATGGAACTGCTCGAAGTGGTCGGGGTGACTGTCGAGGGCGGGCTTCATGGCGACTTTCGGGGCGCGGTGAAGCCGGGTGGGCGCGGGAAGCGTCAGGTGACGATGATGGAGCGCATCGACTGGGAGGCCGCGATGGCCGAACTCGATCACTCCATCCCGTGGCAGGAGCGGCGGGCGAACCTGCTGCTCGACGGCATCGACATTCCACAGGTCGCGGGAACGCGGCTGCGGATCGGCACCGCCGAATTCGAGATCACCGTCGAATGCGACCCATGCAGCCGCATGGAGACGATCGCCCCCGGCCTGAAAGCCGCATTGACCCCCGACTGGCGCGGTGGCGCCTGTACGCGGGTCAGGGTCGCCGGGCGGATCGCCGTCGGTGACCGCGTGGCCGTGATCGCTCCCGAACCCGACCTTTTCACACGCGAAGGATGATGACGTGACCAAGCCCTTCAAGACACTCGACGATATGGGCGAGATCCGCGGCAAGCGCGTGCTCGTCCGCGAAGATCTGAACGTGCCGATGGCGGATGGTGCGGTGACCGACGACACGCGGCTGCGGGCGACGCTGCCGACCGTCACCGAACTGGCGGACCGGGGCGCGATCGTGCTGGTCCTCGCCCATTTCGGCCGACCCAAGGGGGTGCCGAGCGCCGACATGTCGCTGGCGATGGTCGTGCGCCCGTACAGCCACGTTCTGGGCCGCGACGTGCGTTACATCGACTGGGAGGGCGCCGACGATGCGGTCGCGACGCTGCAACCCGGCGATATCGCGGTTCTGGAGAACACCCGCTTCTTCGGCGGTGAGGAAACGAACGATCCGGCGGTCGTCGATCGCTTCGCCCGGCTCGGCGACCTGTACGTCAACGATGCCTTTTCCGCCGCGCACCGCGCCCATGCCTCGACCGAGGGGCTGGCCAAGGTGCTCCCCGCCTTCGCCGGCCGCGCGATGGAGGCCGAACTCGACGCGCTGGAAAAGGCGCTGGGGAACCCGGAGCATCCCGTCGCGGCGGTCGTCGGCGGCGCCAAGGTGTCGAGCAAGCTCGACGTGCTCAAGCACCTCGTCACCCGCGTCGATCACCTGATCATCGGCGGCGGCATGGCCAACACCTTCCTCGCCGCGCGCGGCGTCAATGTCGGCAAGTCGCTGTGCGAACACGATCTGACCGGTACGGCGGACGACATCCTCGAAGCGGCCGAGCGGGCCAATTGTACCGTCCACCTGCCGTACGACGTCGTGGTGGCGAAGGAATTCCGTGCCAATCCGCCGGTGCGCACCGTCAACGTCCATGAAGTCGCCGACGACGAGATGATCCTCGACGTCGGTCCCAGCGCGGTCGAAGCGCTCGGCGATGTGCTGAAGAACTGTCGCACGCTCGTCTGGAACGGCCCGATGGGCGCATTCGAGACGCCGCCGTTCGACGTCGCCACGGTAAGCCTCGCCCGCACGGCAGCGGCGCTGACGCAGGACGGCAGCCTCGTCTCCGTCGCCGGCGGCGGAGACACCGTCGCGGCGCTCAATCAGGCGGGGGTCGCCGACCGCTTCACCTTCGTCTCGACCGCCGGTGGCGCGTTCCTGGAATGGATGGAGGGCAAGGATCTGCCCGGCGTCGCTGCGCTGATCCGCTGAGGTCGAGCGGGGCGCGCGCCTAGGACGGCGGTGCCTCCCTCAGCAACGGCAGCAGATGCGCGTTCAGGTCGTCCAGATCGAGCGCCGCCGCCTTGGCATAGCGGACCACACCGGCACGATCGATGATGTAGTTGGTCGGCACGGCATTCCCGACCAGCGGGTATTTGCCCTTGATCCGCCGTGCCGGGGTGATCGCCATCGCCGCGAACAGCGGCTTCAGGCGAAAGATCGGCAGCGAGCTTTCCGTCGTGACGGCGAACACCCGCAATCCGTGCTTCTGCGTCTGGCGGTAGAAGCCGTCCAGCAGCGGCAGCTCCGTGCGACACGGCACGCACCATGTCGCCCAGAAGTTCAGGACGACCACCTGTCCGCGCAGATCGGCCAGCGTCACCTTGCTGCCGTCGATCAACGTCACCTCCAGCGGCGGTGCCGGCTTGCCGATCATCGGCGACACCGGCGGCGTCGACGCCGCGCAGACGCTCAACAGGGCCGCGGCCGCGGCAGCACGAAACAGGCGCATAGAATTAGTCTCCCCGGTCGCAGGAGAGGCGGTCGGCGGGCGTCCGTCAATGCCGCTGCTTAAGCGGTTGATCCCTCGCGCTCCTGCTTCTATGTTAAACGCGTTAAACAGCGGAGCCGGCATGCTCGGAGTGCGACTCGACACCGAATTGGAAGAGCGGCTCGCCGCCGTGGCGCGCACCCAGGGGCGCAGCAAGAGCGATATCGCGCGCGAAGCCGTCCGCCGCTACGTCGACCTCCACGACGAGGCGTATCGCCGGGAGGCGCGGCGCCAGTCGACGCGGGCGTCGGCGCGCGATTCCGTGGACGATACGACCTTCTGGCAGGACAGCACGGCGTGGAGGTGAAACATGGCGGCATCGTGCTGGTCGACGGACCCGACGGCGCGCCGCAGCGCCCGTGCGTCGTGGTGCAGTCGGACCTGTTCAACGCCACCCATGCGACGATCACCGTCTGTCCGCTGACCAGCGTCATGGGCGGCGAGGCGCTGTTCCGCGTCGCGATGTCACCGCGCGAGCACAATGGCCTGACCGCCGAATGCGAGGTGCAGGTCGACCATATCACCAGCGTCGCGCGCGAGCGGATCACCGCGGTGATCGGCCACGCCAGCCCCACCCGCATGGAGCAGATCGACCAGGCGCTGCGGCGCTGGCTGATGCTCTGAACCCCGATCGATCCCCAAGGAGCCGACCCATGACGACGACCACGACCCCCGCCGTAAAGGCGATCCTCGACAAATATGAAGCCACCAGCCCGGCGGTGAAGGCGAACCTCGCGCGCATCCTGATGCAGGGCAAGCTGGGCGGCACCGGCAAGCTGGTCATCCTGCCGGTCGATCAGGGCTTCGAACACGGCCCGGCGCGCTCGTTCGCGGTGAACCCGGCGGCCTACGATCCGCATTATCACTATCAGATCGCGATCGACGCCGGCCTGTCCGCCTATGCCGCACCGCTCGGGCCGCTCGAAGCGGGCGCGGATACGTTCGCCGGCCAGATCCCGACGATCCTGAAGGTCAACAGCTCGAACAGCTGGGCGACCAGCATCGATCAGGCGGTGACCGCCAGCGTGTCGGATGCGCTGCGCCTCGGCTGCGCGGCGATCGGCTTCACCATCTATCCGGGGTCGGACGGGATCTTCGAGCAGATGGAAGAGATCCGCGAACTGTCGGAAGAGGCGAAGTCGGTCGGCATCGCCACCGTCATCTGGAGCTATCCGCGCGGCGGCAATCTGTCGAAGGACGGCGAACTGGCGCTCGACGTCGGCGCCTACGCCGCGCACATGGCGGCGCTGCTCGGCGCGCACATCATCAAGGTGAAGCTGCCGACCGCGCACATCGAACAGGCCGAAGCCAAGAAGGCCTATGAGGGCACCGACTGGTCGAACCAGGCGGATCGCGTCAAGCACGTCGTCCAGTCGAGCTTCGCCGGGCGTCGCATCGTCGTCTTCTCGGGCGGCGCCGCGAAGGGCAACGATGCGGTCTATCAGGACGCACGCGACATTCTGGCCGGCGGCGGCAACGGATCGATCATCGGCCGCAACACCTTCCAGCGCAGCCGCGAGGACGCGCTCGCCATGCTCGAGAAGATCATCGCGATCTACAAGGGCGAGGCCTGATCGTCGCGACACCGCCCCGGCTTTCGTCGGGGCGGTGTTGGCTGTAGGGGGCTGGCATGACTGAAGACGATCCCCTCGGCCCGCTCGATCCCGAATTCGCGAACAACTTCCGGCGCAACGACCGCCGCCCGCCGTGCCAATTGTATCTGGTATCGCCGCTCGACGTCACCGGCGGCTTCGCCGACCGGCTGGCGCGGGCGCTCGACGCAGGCCCGGTCGCGGCGTTCCAGTTCCGCGTGAAGGACGTCGACCAGCATGCCGCCGCCGCGCTCGCCGAGCCGTTGCAGCGCATCTGCGCGGATCGCGAGGTCGCCTTCATCGTCAACGACAGCGTGGCGCTGGCCAAACGGCTCGGCGCGGACGGCGTCCACCTCGGTCAGGACGACGGCGATCCGCGGGAGGCCCGCGACGCGCTCGGCCCGGACGCGCAGATCGGCGTCACCTGCCACGACAGCCGCCATCTGGCGATGGAAGCGGGCGAGGGGAGCGCGGACTATGTCGCCTTCGGCGCCTTCTATCCCACCACCACCAAAGCGGTGAAGCACCAGCCGGACCCGTCGATCCTGTCGTGGTGGGCGACAATGTTCGAGATCCCGAGCGTCGCGATCGGCGGCATCACGCCGGTGAACGCGCCGCCGCTGGTCGCTGCGGGCGCGGACTTCGTCGCGGCGTGCGGATCGGTGTGGAACGGCGACGAAGCCGCAGCCGTGCGCGCGTTCGCCGAGGTGCTGGCGGTACGGCGTTAGCCGCGAAAGGGGGCGGTCGCCTGCCGACGTCGTCCATCGTGTCGGTGTGCCGCCATCCCCTCTCGCCAGCCCGGATCGACATTCTGCCCATCCGGCGACCCCTGACGGTTCACGCTTGCCTGTCGTCCACCCCCGGCCGCCGGTTCCTGTGGCACGCCGGGGCATGACCACGATCCCCACCCGCCTTTGCGCGCATAGCGAAGCAACCCGGGGCGTCGGGTGGAACCCCGGGTTGTTTCGCTACGCTCGCAAGGACGATGTCGGAAACGGTATCCGGGTCCGATGAGATGAATGTCGACCGGCCCCGGGGCATCTGTCGAATCGTGCCGGTCCGGCGAACCCAATTCGCCTGCCAACCGTTTGATGCGTCAGCGTAACGTTACGAGGGACGGGCATCGATGAGAGCTTTTCTGGCGACGGCACTTTCGGCGAGCGTGGCATTCGCCGCCCCCGCGACCGCGCAGACGGCGCAGACCCCGCAGGCCGGGACGGTCGATCGCAACATCCTGCACGTGCAGGTGATCCTCGACTCGCTCGGGTTCGGGCCCGGCGTTCTCGACGGCAAGGGTGGCCAGTCGCTCACCGCCGCGCTGAAGGGGTTTCAGGAGGCGAAAGGCCTGCCGCGCACCGGCAAGCCGGACGCGGCGACGTTGCGGGCGCTCTACCCCTATCGCGCCAAACGGCCGACGGCGCGGTTCACGCTGACGCGCGAGGCGCTCGCCGGGCCGTATTTCAACCCGCTGCCGAAGGATTACGGCGAACAGGCCAGACTGCCGTCGCTGGGCTATGCCACGCCGATGGAAAAGCTGGCGGAGATGTTCCACACCCAGCCCGCCGTCCTGATCGCGCTCAATTCGCCGACGACGCGGCTGAAGGTCGGTGCGACGATCGTGGTGCCGAACGCGCTGCCGGCGTCGCGCGACTACGATCCCAAGCTGTCCGACGGCTGGCGACAGACGCTGAACATGCTGAATGTCGATGCCAACCAGCCCGTGGCCGATCACGTCGTCGTCGACAAGTCGGACGGCGTTCTCCGGGTGCTCGACGGCAACGACCGGCTGATCGCGCAGTTCAGCGCGACGATGGGGTCGGAGCACGACCCGCTGCCGTTGGGATCGTGGACGATCAAGGGCGCGGATTACAACCCGACGTTCCACTACAATCCCGCGCTGTTCTGGGATGCCAAAAAGGGTGACGACAAGGCATTGCTGCCGCCGGGGCCGAACGGGCCGGTCGGGGTCGTCTGGCTCGACCTGTCGAAGGAGCATTACGGCATCCACGGCACGCCGCATCCCGAACTCATCGGGCGGACGGAGAGCCATGGTTGCATCCGGCTGACCAACTGGGACGTCGCCCGCCTCGCGCAGATGGTGAAGCCGGGGACGAAGGCGGTGTTCCAGGCGTGAGGCTGGTCGGGGTTGCGGGACGGGGCCGCCGATGACCCGCCTCGGCTGGATCATTCTGACGATCGTGCTGCTGCTCGGGCTGGCCTTTGCCGCGATGACCCGTTTCGGGACCGCCGATCGCCGCGGTTCGCGTGTCGATGTCGCGATCCGCGCACCGGAGCCGACGGCGGCTGCCGGCGAACTGGTCGTGCCGGTGGCCGGCGTGCGGCGTGCGGCGATCGTCGACAGCTGGAACGACCCGCGCGGCGGCGGCGCCCGTGGGCATCACGGCACCGACATCCCGGCGCCGCGTGGCACGCCCGTCCTCGCCGCGGCGACCGGCCGGGTGGGGAAGCTGTTCCAGTCCGGTCTGGGCGGGACCACCGTCTATGTCCGCTCGCCCGACCGCCGCTGGATCTATTATTACGCGCATCTCGCGGGTTACGCGCCCGGTCTGGCCGAGGGACAGGTCGTCCGCGCCGGCCAGCGGATCGGCTTCGTCGGCGATACCGGCGATGCGGGGCCGGGCAATTACCACCTGCATTTCGGCATGCAGCGGATGCGTCCCGACGAGCGCTGGCATCAGGGGCAGGACGTCAATCCCTACCCGATGCTTGCCGCCCGGGCCGGCGCGCGATAAAGGCGGCGCATCGGGTGCGCTGTGCCAGCGTACCTTTTTCGCTCTTTCCAGCAGGTTCAGACCATGAAGATCAGCGGCGTGGACATCCGTCCCGGCAACATCATCGAATATGAGGGCGGCATCTGGCGCGCCGTCAAGATCCAGCACACGCAGCCCGGCAAGGGTGGCGCGTACATGCAGGTCGAGCTGAAGAACCTGATCGACGGTCGCAAGAACAACGTCCGCTTCCGCTCCGCCGAAAGCGTCGAGCGGGTCCGCCTCGACACCAAGGATTTCCAGTTCCTGTTCCGCGACGGCGAGGCGCTGACGTTCATGGACAAGGACAATTACGAACAGATCACGCTCGACGCCGGCATCCTCGGCGATGCCGCCGCGTTCCTGCAGGACGGCATGGACGTCGTGCTCGAACTGTACGACGAGCGCCCGATCTCGGTCGAATTGCCCAGCACGATCGAGGCGATGATCGTCGAGGCCGATGCGGTGGTGAAGGGGCAGACCGCCTCGTCCAGCTACAAGCCCGCGATCCTCGACAACGGCGTCCGCGTGATGGTGCCGCCGCACATCGGTGCGGGCACGAAGATCGTCGTCGACGTCTACGAGCAGACGTACGTCCGGCGCGCGGACTGAGACGAATAGCAGCGCTATTCGCACAGGCCGCCGCCCGGCCAGCGAGCGAAGCTCGTCTGACGACGCGGGCTTTGCCCGCGGCTCGGCGGCTACACCCTCCCTCTCCCCGTGGAGAGGGGTAGAAAGATAGATCAATGCCCAGCCATTCCGGCCTCTTCACCGTCATCGAACGCGCTGCCCGCAAGGCCGGCACGGCGCTGCGCCGCGACTTCAACGAGGTCCAGCACCTCCAGGTCAGCCGCAAGGGCCCGGCCGACTTCGTGTCGATCGCCGACAAGCGCGCCGAACAGACGCTGTACGAGGAACTCAGCCGCGCCCGTCCCGACTGGGGCTTCCTGATGGAAGAGGGTGGCGAGGTTCCGGGCGATCCCGACAAGCCGCGCTTCATCATCGATCCGCTGGATGGCACGTCCAACTTCCTGCACGGCATTCCGCATTTCGCGATCTCGATCGCGGTCGAGGAACAGACCGCCGCGGGCAAGCGCGAGATCACGACCGCGCTCGTCTACCAGCCGCTGACCGACGAGAGCTTCTGGGCCGAAAAGGGCCGCGGTGCGTGGCTCACCGACCAGCGCCTGCGTGTCTCCGCGCGCCGCGACCTGTCGGAAGCGCTGATCGCCACCGGCATCCCCTTTCTGGGCCACGGCAATTTCGTCGAATGGAGCCGTATCTTCGGTGCGATCGCACCCGAGGTCGCCGGCATCCGCCGCTTCGGCGCGGCATCGCTCGATCTGGCGTGGGTCGCCGCCGGGCGCTTCGACGGCTATTGGGAATCGGGCCTGAAGCCATGGGACGTCGCGGCCGGCATGCTGCTGGTCAAGGAAGCGGGCGGCTACGTCACCGACTATCGCGGCGCCGACCGTGCGATGGAGCGCAACGAATTCCTCGCCGCGAACGACGGCCTGCACGTCAAGCTGCACAAGCTGGTGGCCGGCGCGCTGCGCTGATCGTCTCCCACGGCCGGCCCACCGTTCCGCCGCTTCGCGCCTCCCTCCCTCCTCCATGAGGCGAGGGCAGGGTCGAACCATGCCGATCGTTCACGCCGCGTCAATTGCGAGTGATTCTCACGCCCTCCCGGCCTTGCCCGTGTCCCCTCACAGGCCTAAAGCGACCCCACATCCTTCGCACTTGCGAGAAGCCCATTGGTCGATCTGTCCCAATACCTGCCAATCCTGCTGTTCCTGGGTGTCGCCCTGGCGCTGTCGAGCACGTTCGTGTTCCTGCCCATGGTCGTCGCCCGCCTGACCGGCACCGACAAGCCCAACGAACAGAAGCTGTCGGAATATGAATGCGGCTTCCCTGCATTCGAGGATCCGCGCAGCCAGTTCGATGTGCGATTTTATCTGATCGCCATCCTGTTCATCATCTTCGATCTCGAAGCCGCGTTCCTATATCCTTGGGCAGTATCGGTTTTCAGCATCGGCTGGACCGCATGGATCTCCATGATGATCTTCATCGGCGAATTGGCCCTCGGCCTCGTCTATGCCTGGAAGAAGGGAGCTTTGGATTGGGAGTAGAGGCACACTCCGGTCCCATCGGATTGGTCAACAACCCCGAAGGCACGGTGATCGCACCGGATCAGGGGTTCTTCGACAGCCTGAATGGTGAGCTGACCGACAAGGGTTTCCTGGTCACCTCGACCGAGGAACTGTTTCAGTGGGCGCGTACCGGTTCGCTCTGGTGGATGACGTTCGGCCTGGCGTGCTGCGCCGTGGAGATGATCCACGTCAACATGCCGCGCTACGACCTCGAGCGTTTCGGCGCCGCACCGCGCGCGTCGCCGCGCCAGTCGGACGTGATGATCGTCGCGGGTACGCTCTGCAACAAGATGGCGCCGGCGCTCCGCAAGGTCTACGACCAGATGTCGGAGCCGAAATACGTCATCTCGATGGGCAGCTGCGCCAATGGCGGCGGCTATTACCATTACAGCTACAGCGTCGTGCGCGGTTGCGATCGCGTGGTGCCGGTCGACATCTACGTGCCCGGTTGCCCGCCGACCGCAGAGGCGCTGTTGTACGGCATCATGCAGTTGCAGCGGAAGATCCGTCGTCAGGGGAGTGTCGAACGGTGAGGGCGCCTGCTCCCGCCTATGCGGCGAACCTGAACGGCGAGACGATCGAGGCCGTGCGCATCACGCTCGGCGGCGCGCTGATCGATGCCGTCGAGCAGGTCGGCGAGGTTGCGCTCTATGTCGAACGCACGGATATCGTCGATGCGCTGACGAAGCTGCGCGATACGCCGGGGCTGGAATACCAGCAGCTGATGGAGATCGCCGGTGTCGATTATCCGGAGCGCCCCGAGCGGTTCGAGGTCGTCTATTGCCTGTTGTCGCTGACGCGGAATCACCGCCTGCACGTCCATGTCGCGACCGACGACGTGAAGCCGGTGCCGTCGGTGACCGGTATCTGGCCGGTCGCGGGTTGGCTGGAGCGTGAAGTCTACGACATGTACGGCGTGCTGTTTACCGGCAACGCCGACCTGCGCCGTATCCTCACCGATTATGGCTTCCGCGGCCATCCGCAGCGCAAGGATTTCCCGCTCTCCGGCTTCGTCGAGATGCGCTATTCGGAAGAGCAGAAGCGTGTCGTCTACCAGCCGGTCAGCCTGGCGCAGGACTTCCGCAACTTCGACTTCCAGTCCCCCTGGGAGGGCGCGCAATACGTGCTGCCGGGTGACGAGAAGGGCATGCTCCCCGAAGCCAAGGGTGCGCCGACACCGCTGAAGGCCGACGACATCGTCAAGGCGGATGCCGCCAGGGCGCCGACCGCGACGCCGAAGGCGGGCAGCGAACCGTACGCGAAAACGACGACCGACAGCACCGCCAACACCGGCGCGGGCAAGGCGGACGCGGGCAACACGGCGGCCGAGAAGCCCGCCGATGCCGACGTGGTGCCGACCAAGGGCGAAGGACAGAACCAGTGAGCGACTATGTCGACGAACTGATGCACGTCACCGACGCGGGCGATCCGACCACCGGCGACGTCACCATCTCCAATTACACGATCAACTTCGGTCCCCAGCATCCGGCGGCGCACGGCGTGCTGCGCCTGGTGATGGAGCTGGACGGCGAGATCATCGAACGGATCGATCCGCACGTCGGCCTGCTGCATCGCGGCACCGAGAAGCTGATCGAATACAAGACCTATGCGCAGGCGATCCCCTATTTCGATCGCCTCGATTACTGCTCGCCGATGTGCATGGAGCACACGTTCGTGCTTGCGATCGAGAAGCTGCTGGATATCGAGGTGCCGATCCGCGCCCAATATCTGCGCGTGTTCTTCGCCGAGCTGACCCGTATCTCGAACCACATGCTGAACCTCGGCAGCCACGTCATGGACGTCGGCGCGATGACGCCGAACCTGTGGCTGTTCGAGATTCGCGAGGATTGCTACAATTTCTTCGAGCGTGCCTCGGGTGCGCGCATGCACCACAATTACATGCGGCCCGGCGGCGTCCATCAGGACGTGCCGCTCAAGCTGCTGACCGACATTGCCGACTGGCTCGACACCCGCCTGCCGCGTTTGTTCGAGGACGCGATCTCACTGGTCGCGGACAACCGCATCTTCAAGCAGCGCAACGTCGACATCGCGACGGTGAGCCGCGAGGATGCGATCGCCTGGGGCTTCTCCGGCCCGATGATCCGCGCGGCGGGCATTCCGTGGGATCTGCGCAAGTCGCAGCCGTACGACGTCTACGACCGCATGGAGTTCGACATTCCGGTCGGCACGCGCGGCGATTGCTACGACCGCTTCATGGTGCGCGTCGAGGAGGTCCGCCAGTCCGCGCGGATCATGAAGCAGTGCCTGCGCGACATGCCGGAGGGGCCGATCGCCTCGACCGACCGCAAGGTGGTGCCGCCGAAGCGCGCCGAGATGAAGCAGTCGATGGAAGCGCTGATCCATCACTTCAAGCTCTACACCGAGGGCTATCACGTCCCCGCCGGCGAAGTGTACGTCGCGACCGAAAGCCCCAAGGGGGAATTCGGCGTGTTCCTCGTCTCCGACGGGTCGAACAAGCCCTACCGCTGCAAGATTCGGCCGACCGCGTTCAGCCACCTTCAGGCGATGGATTTCATGAGCCGTGGCCACATGCTCGCGGATACCACCGCGATCCTCGGCGCGATGGATATCGTGTTCGGCGAGTGCGACCGGTGAGCGAAGCGACGCCCGACCTGATCTATTCGGTTTTGCAGAAGGTGCAGGCCGATATGGCGGACATGAAGTTCGACGTGCGTGATCTGAAGGTCCGCATGACGATGGTCGAGGAGCATCTCGGCAGCTCGATCATCGCGATTTCGGGTGTCAACGCGCGCCTCGATCGGCTGAATGATCGGGTAGAGCGTATCGAAAACCGCCTATACTTAACGGACCACGCCTGATGGCTGAAGCACCCCAGATCCCCGACGAAGCAGAAACCCGCGCACGCTGGGGCGGCTTCGCCTGGAACGACGAAAACCAGCGCAAGGCGAACGAGATCCTCTCGCGCTACCCCAAGGGTCGCGAACAGTCGGCGTCGATCCCGTTCCTCGACCTCGCCCAGCGGCAGGTCGGGGCGGAGACGCAGACGCAGGGCTGGTTGCCCGTACCGGTGATCGAATTCGTCGCGCGGGCGATCGGCGTGCCGTACATGCGCGTGTTCGAGGTCGCGACGTTCTATACGATGTTCAACCTCGCGCCGGTCGGCCGCTATCACGTGCAGGTCTGCGGTACGACGCCGTGCATGCTGCGCGGGTCGGACGACGTGCTCGCCGCCTGCAAGAACCGCGGGCTGGTGAAGGGCGGCACGACGCCCGACGGTATGTTCACGCTGACCGAGGTCGAATGCCTCGGCACGTGCGCGAATGCGCCGATGGTCCAGATCAACGACGACAATTTCGAAGACCTCGACTATGACCGCACCGTCGCGGTGCTGGAGGCGCTGGCGAGGGGCGAGCAGCCCGGGACCGGCTCGACGATCGGCCGCCAGACCAGCTGCCCCGAAGGCGGCCCGACGACGCTGACCGCGATGGTCGACGCCAACCACGATTATCGGAGCGAATGGGCCTGATGCTCGCCGACAAGGACCGCATCTTCACCAACGTCTACGGGTTCCAGCCATGGAATCTGGAGGCTGCGCTGAAGCGTGGCGACTGGGACAATACCAAGGCGCTGATGGCGCTCGGGCAGGACGCGATCATCGACGTGATCAAGGCGTCCGGTCTGCGCGGGCGTGGTGGTGCGGGCTTCCCGACCGGCACCAAATGGTCGTTCATGCCGAAAGAGCCGAAGCCCGACCGGCCGAACTTCCTCGTCATCAATGCCGACGAATCCGAACCCGGTTCGTGCAAGGACCGCGAGATCATCCGCCACGATCCGCACAAGCTGATCGAGGGCGCGCTGATCGCCGGCTATGCGATGCGCGCGCGTGCGGCCTACATCTACATCCGCGGCGAATATATCCGCGAGGCGGAGACGCTGTTCGCGGCGGTCGCCGAGGCCTACGACCGCGGCCTGATCGGCAAAAACGCCAGCGGCTCGGGCTACGACTTCGACGTCTTCGTCCACCGCGGCGCCGGCGCCTATATCTGCGGCGAAGAAACCGCGATGCTCGAAAGCCTCGAGGGCAAGAAGGGCCAGCCGCGTCTCAAGCCGCCGTTTCCGGCGGGTGCCGGCCTCTACGGCTGCCCGACGACGGTCAACAACGTCGAATCGATCGCGGTCGCGCCGACGATCCTGCGGCGCGGTGCGTCGTGGTTCAGCAGTTTCGGCCGCGAGAACAACAAGGGCACCAAGCTCTACCAGATCAGCGGTCACGTGAACAAACCCTGCGTCGTCGAGGACGCGATGGGCCTGACGTTCCGCGAACTGATCGAGACGCATTGCGGCGGCATCCGCGGCGGCTGGGACAATCTGCTCGCGGTGATCCCGGGCGGGTCCTCGGTGCCGCTGGTGCCGGCGAGGGATATCATCGACGCGCCGATGGACTTCGACGGCCTGAAGGCGGTCGGCTCCGGCCTCGGCACCGCGGCGGTGATCGTCATGGACAAGTCGACCGACATCGTCCGCGCGATCAGCCGCATCTCGTACTTCTACAAGCACGAGAGCTGCGGCCAGTGCACGCCGTGCCGCGAGGGCACCGGCTGGATGTGGCGCGTGATGGAGCGGCTGCGCACCGGCGATGCCGATATCGCGGAGATCGATACGCTGCATCAGGTGACCAAGCAGGTCGAAGGCCACACCATCTGTGCGCTCGGCGACGCGGCGGCATGGCCGATCCAGGGCCTGATCAAACATTTCCGCCCCGAACTGGAGCGCCGGATCATCGAACGTAGCGGCGGCGATCTGACGCCGATGCAGGAAGCTGCTGAGTGACGAGGCCGTCGATCCTGACGCTGATGGGGCTTGTGCTGGTGTCTCCTGCCAACGCGCAACGGAAGACGGAGGCGGACACGGGGTCCAGCATTCCCATTCCGCTTCGTGCGCGTTTGCCGGATCGACCGGGCCTGTCGGCCGCGGATCGCGGCCGGATCGCGATGGCGGAATTTGCGCGTTGTACGGTGGATCGACGTGAAGCCGGCGTGGTTCGAATGCTGAACCTTCCTGCCGAAAAGGTCCTTCCCGGTTCATTTGCCGGTCTCGCCGACGACGAATGTCTGGCGAGCGGGCAGATGAAATTCAGACCAATGCTGCTCCGGGGTGCGTTGTTCGTGGAATTGTATCGCCGTCGGAATGCTGCGATGATGCGACAGGTCGCCTGGCGGATGCCGGTGGTGCGGTTCGACGCCAATGCACCGGTCGATCCGGCGAGCGAAACGCCGGCAGTTGAGATGGGGCTTCTGGCCTTTGCCGAGTGCGTCGCGAAACGGGATCCGGTGAATGCAAAGGCTATCGTCGTCGGGCCGACCGTCAGCAAGGCGCAGGATGCTGCCTTTGCGGCGATCACCCCCAATCTCGGACCATGCCTGTTTGCCGATCAGAAGATTACGCTGGGCAAGATATATCTAGAGGGCGCATTGGGCGAAGTTCTTTATCGCGGTTCCGCGGCATCGGCCGACACCGCGCCGCAGGGTGGGAAGTAATGCCTAAGCTGAAGGTAGACGGGATCGAGGTCGAGGTGCCGCAGGGCGCGACGGTCCTCCAGGCGTGTGAAGCCGCGGGTAAGGAAATCCCGCGCTTCTGCTATCACGAGCGGCTGTCGATCGCCGGCAATTGCCGCATGTGCCTCGTCGAGGTGAAGCCCGGGCCGCCGAAGCCGCAGGCGTCGTGCGCGCTGCCCGCGGCGGACAATCAGGAGGTCTTCACCACCAGCCCGATGGTGAAGAACGCGCGCGAAGGCGTGATGGAATTCCTGCTGATCAACCATCCGCTCGACTGTCCGATCTGCGATCAGGGCGGCGAATGCGACTTGCAGGACCAGTCGATGGCCTATGGCAAGGGCCATAGCCGCTATACCGAGAACAAGCGCGCGGTCACTGAGAAGTACATGGGGCCGATCGTGAAGACGATCATGACCCGCTGCATCCAGTGCACGCGCTGCGTCCGCTTCGCCGAGGAGGTCGCCGGGGTCGAGGAGATCGGCGCGATCTATCGCGGCGAGGACATGCAGATCACCTCCTATCTCGAACAGGCCGTGACGAGCGAACTCAGCGGCAACGTCGTCGATCTGTGCCCGGTCGGTGCGCTGACGTCGAAGCCCTATGCGTATGAAGCGCGGCCCTGGGAGCTGAAGAAGACGCTGACGATCGACGTGATGGACGCCGTCGGCACCAACATCCGCCTCGACAGCCGTGGGCGTCAGGTGCTGCGTTGCGTTCCTCGCATCAACGAGGACGTCAACGAGGAATGGGCGACCGACAAGACGCGCCACCACGTCGATGGTCTGGTCCGTCGCCGTCTCGATCGCCCCTATGTGCGCCGTGACGGCAAGCTCGCCCCGGTCAGCTGGGACGAGGCGTTCGGCGTGATCAAGGCCAAGGTCGATGCCGCCGGCTCGAACGTGGCGGCGGTCGCGGGCGACCTCGTCGACTGCGAGACGATGTATGCCGCAAAGACGCTGCTGGCGAAGCTCGGCTCGTCGCTGCTCGAAGGGCGGCAGACGGGCATGGACTACGACACCTCCAGCCTCGCCGCGGTGAACTTCAACACGACGATCGCGGGTGTCGAGGAGGCGGACGCGATCCTGCTGGTCGGCACCAACCTGCGCTGGGAAGCGCCGCTGGTGAACACCCGCATCCGCAAGGCGATCAAGAAGGGCGCGAAGGTCTTTGCGATCGGGCCGGAAACCGAGCTGACCTACAAGGTCGAATGGCTGGGTGCGGACCTGTCGATCCTCGGCAACCTGCCCGAGGCCGCAGCCAGGCTGTTTACCGACGCCGGGAAGCCGATGGTCATCGTCGGCGGTGGCGCACTGAAGGGCGGCCATGGCGCCGCGCTGGCCTTCGCCAAGCAGTTCAACCTCGTCCGTGACGGCTGGAACGGCTTCAACGTCGTCCACATGGCCGCGAGCCGGATGGGTGGACTGATGCTGGGATACGCGCAGAAGGGCGGCATCGCCGATCTCGCCAATGCCGGCGTGACCTTCTTCCTCGGCGCCGACGAGGTCGACTACAGCACGTTCGGCGGCTTCAAGGTCTATGTCGGCCATCATGGCGATCAGGGCGCGCATCACGCCGACGTGATCCTGCCGGGCTCGACCTATGCCGAGAAGTCCGGCACGTGGGTGAACCTCGAGGGCCGCGTCCAGCGTGGCGAGCGTGCGGTGTTCGCACCGGGCGACGCGCGTGAGGACTGGGCGATCTTCCGCGCCCTGTCCGACGTGCTCGGCCACACGCTGCCGTTCGACAGCCTCGCGGGGCTGCGCGAAGCGATGGCGACCGAGGTTCCGGCGCTGCGCACGCCCGGTCTCGCGACCTTCGCATGGAACCCGCCTGCGCTCGACGCGGCCGGGCAGGGGAGCCTGTCGGGCTACCCGATCAAGGATTTCTATCTGACCAACGCCATCTGCCGCGCGTCGCCGACGATGCAGCGCTGCTCGGCCGAACTGGTCCATGGCGAGACGTTCGCGGAGGCCGCGGAGTGACAGACTTCTTCAATACCACCGTCGGCATGTCGTTCGAATGGGCGTGGTTCACCGCGACCATCGTCGGCATTCTCGTCATCGCACTGCCGCTGATGCTGGCAGTGGCGATGATCATCTACGCCGATCGCAAGATCTGGGCGGCGATGGCGCTGCGCCGCGGCCCCAACGTCGTCGGGCCCTTTGGCCTGCTCCAGTCGTTTGCCGACGGCCTGAAGGTGTTCCTCCAGGAAACGATCGTCCCCGCTGCCGCCAACCGCGGCCTGTTCCTGATGGCGCCGATCATCACCTTCACGGTCGCGCTGATCGTCTGGGCGGTGATCCCGTTCGCCGACGGTGCCGTGCTCGCCGACATCAACGTCGGGCTGTTGTACGTGCTCGCGGCGTCGTCGCTCGGCGTCTACGGCATCATCCTGTCGGGCTGGGCGTCGAACTCCAAATATCCTTTCTATTCCGCGCTGCGCGCTGCGGCGCAGATGGTCAGCTACGAAGTCGCGCTGGGCTTCGTCCTCATCACCGTCGTGCTGTGGGCGGGCACGTTCAACCTGTCCGCGATCGTGATGGCGCAGAAGGCGATCTATCCGTGGCTGCCGGTCAACGGCTTCGGCTTCAACCCGTTGCTGTTCCCGATGAGCATCGTCTTCCTGATTTCCGGCATGGCCGAAACCGGCCGCGCGCCGTTCGATCTGACCGAAGCGGAATCGGAGCTCGTCGCCGGCTACCAGACCGAATACAGCTCGATGAGCTTCGCGCTCTTCTGGCTGGGCGAATACGCCAACGTGCTGCTGATGTGCGCGCTCAACGCGACCCTCTTCTGGGGCGGGTGGCTGCCGCCGATTGACTGGGCACCGCTGTATTACGTGCCTGGCATCATCTGGCTGTTCGCGAAGATCCTGTTTTTCTTCTTCGTCTTCAGCTGGGTGAAGGCGACCGTGCCGCGGTATCGCTACGACCAGCTGATGCGGCTGGGCTGGAAGATCTTCCTGCCGCTGTCGCTGTTCTGGGTGTTCCTCGTGTCGGGCGTGCTGATGCTGATGCGCGTGGGGCTGCCCGCATGAGCGCGGTGTCGGACTGGCTGATCGCGCGCGGCCTCAGGCCGCGGGCGTTGCGTGACCGGGCGCTGGCAGGCATCGGTATCGGGTTGTTGGTCGTGATGATCGACCGTGTAGTGGGATTCGGATCTTGAGCGTCGCACAGATCGTCAAGTCGTTCACCTTGTGGGAGTTCGTGAAGGCGCACGCCCTCACGCTGAAGTATTTCTTCAAGCCCAAGGCGACGATCAACTACCCCTATGAACGCAACCCGATCAGCCCGCGGTTCCGCGGCGAGCACGTGCTGCGCCGCTATCCGAACGGCGAGGAACGCTGCATCGCGTGCAAGCTGTGCGAGGCGGTGTGTCCGGCGCAGGCGATCACGATCGAGGCCGAACCGCGTGACGACGGCAGCCGCCGCACGACGCGCTACGACATCGACATGACCAAGTGCATCTATTGCGGCCTGTGTCAGGAAGCGTGCCCGGTCGACGCGATCGTCGAAGGGCCGAACTACGAGTTCTCGACCGAAACCCGCGAGGAGCTGATCTACGACAAGGCGAAGCTGCTCGATAACGGCGACCGCTGGGAACGCGCCATCGCGGCGAACCTTGCCGCCGATGCGCCCTACCGTTAATGCGCGCCGCACTCGATTCCGGGCTTAGGGGGCCGACCCAATCGTGATTCAGGCAATTGCCTTCTACTTGTTCGCCATCGTGGTGATCGGATCCGGCGCGATGACGATCTCGTCGCGCAATCCGGTGCATTCGGTGATGTGGCTGATCCTCGCGTTCTTCAACGCGGCGGGTCTGATGGTGCTCGTCGGTGCCGAGTTCATCGCGATGCTGCTGGTCATCGTCTACGTCGGTGCCGTCGCCGTGCTGTTCCTGTTCGTCGTCATGATGCTCGATATTGAGGTCGCGCAGTTGCGGGCCGGGTTCGCGCAATATGCGGCGCTAGGTCTGGCGCTCGCCGTCGCGCTGGCTGCCGAAATCCTGATCGGCATCGGCGCATGGAGCGCCGGCGGCCTGAAGATCAGCCAGCGGATCGCACCGATCGACAATGGCGTGCCGAACATCCAGGCGATGGGCACGTTGCTGTACACGCGGTATCTGTTCGTCTTCGAAGCGGCCGGCTTCGTCCTGCTCGTCGCCATGATCGGCGCGATCGTGCTGACGCATCGCCAGCGGGGCGGGGTGCGCGCCCAGTCGCCGTTCCGTCAGATCGGCCGCCGGCCCGGGGATGCGACGCGCAACGTCCAGCCGCCGGTCGGCCAAGGGGTCCAGCTGTGATCGGTCTTACCCATTATCTCGTCGTGGCGGCGATCCTGTTCACGATGGGCGTGCTCGGCATCTTCCTCAACCGGAAGAACCTCATCGTCATCCTGATGGCGATCGAGCTGATCCTGCTCGCGGTGAACCTCAACCTCGTCGCCTTCTCGGCGTATCTGCACGATCTGGTCGGCCAGATCTTCGCGATGTTCGTGCTGACGGTGGCGGCGGGCGAAGCGGCGATCGGGCTCGCGATCCTCGTCATCTACTTCCGTGGCCGCGGCACGATCGCGGTCGACGACGTCAATCGGATGAAGGGGTGATCGGTATGCCCCTCCACACCGTCATCCCCGCGCAGGCGGGGTTCCATAACCTATACCGTTCCGAAGGAGCCGCAGCGTTGCGTCTATGGATGCCCGCCTCCGCGGGAATGACGGAGAAGGCATTGTGACGTCTATTCTGTTCATTGTCTTCCTGCCGCTGTTGGCTGCCGTAGTTGCCGGCCTCGGCAACAAGGCGATCGGCTTCGTACCGGCGAAGGTCATCACGACCGGCGCGCTGTTCGCGTCGTGCCTGCTGTCATGGCCGATCTTCCTCGGCTTCCTCGCCGGTGCCAACACGGCGCAGGTCGTGCCGGTGCTGACGTGGATCGTCAGCGGCGACATGGCGGTCGACTGGTCGCTGCGCGTCGATCAGCTGACCGCGATCATGCTGGTGGTGATCACCAGCGTGTCGGCGCTCGTCCACCTCTATAGCTGGGGCTATATGAGCGAGGACCCGGATCAGCCGCGCTTCTTCGCCTATCTGTCGCTGTTCACCTTCGCCATGCTGATGCTGGTGACCGCGGATACCCTGGTCCAGATGTTTTTCGGCTGGGAAGGCGTCGGCCTCGCCAGCTACCTGCTGATCGGCTTCTGGTTCCGCAAGCCGTCCGCCAATGCCGCCGCGATCAAGGCGTTCGTCGTCAACCGTGTCGGCGATCTCGGCTTCATGCTCGGCATCTTCGGCACCTTCCTGGTGTTCGGCACCGTCTCGATCCCGGCGATCCTTGCCGCAGCGCCGGGCATGACCGGGTCGACGATCGGTTTCCTCGGCATGCGGGTCGACACGATGACCGTGCTGTGCCTGCTGCTGTTCGTCGGTGCGATGGGCAAGTCGGCGCAGCTCGGCCTGCACACATGGCTTCCTGACGCGATGGAGGGGCCGACCCCGGTGTCGGCGCTGATCCACGCGGCGACGATGGTCACCGCGGGCGTGTTCATGGTGTGCCGCCTGTCGCCGATGTTCGAGACGTCGCCGGCCGCGCTGCATGTCGTGATGTTCGTCGGTGCCGCGACCTGCCTGTTCGCCGCGACGGTCGGCATGGTGCAGACCGACATCAAGCGCGTCATCGCCTATTCGACCTGTTCGCAGCTCGGCTACATGTTCTTCGCCGCCGGCGTCGGCGCCTATGGCGCGGCGATGTTCCACCTGTTCACGCATGCCTTCTTCAAGGCGCTGCTGTTCCTCGGTGCCGGCTCGGTGATCCACGCGATGCACCACGAACAGGACATGCGCTATTACGGCGGACTGCGGAAAAGCATTCCGCTGACCTTCTGGGGCATGATGATGGGAACGCTGGCGATCACCGGGGTCGGCCTGCCCGCCGTGTTCGGCAACCCGCTCGGCATCGGCTTCGCAGGCTTCCATTCGAAGGACGCGATCATCGAGGCGAGCTGGGCCGCGGGGCAGCCGGGCGTGTGGTTCGTCGGCGTGCTCGTCGCGCTGATCACCAGCTTCTATTCGTGGCGCCTGATGTTCCTGACGTTCTGGGGCACGCCGCGCTGGGTTGCGTCGGAGCATATCCAGCACGCGCTCCACGACGCGCACGGTCACGATCACGCGCATGACGACCATGCGCATGGTCGTCATGCGCATGGTCATGCCGGCCATCATGCCGACGAAGCCCATGCCAACCCGGCGCAGGCCGAGGACAGCGGTGATCGTCCATCGACGCATGGTCCGGCGCAGCAGGACCTGCCTGCCGGCACCGGCGGCTATCATCCGCATGAGAGCCCCTGGCCGATGCTGGTGCCGCTGATCCTCCTGTCGATCGGCGCGATCGCGGCGGGCTTCGTCTTCCACGGCTATTTCATCGAGCCGGAAGCGGGCGAGACGTTCTGGAAGGGCGATATCGCCTTCCGCGAACATCTGATGCACGCGATGCACGGGGTGCCGACGATCATCAAATTGTCGGCGACGATCGCGATGCTGCTCGGCCTGTTCACGGCCTGGTACGCTTATATCAAGTCGCCGAGCTTCCCGGCGGCGGTCGCGGGGCAGTTCCGCATCCTGTACCGCTTCCTCGTCCACAAATATTACTTCGACGAACTCTACCACCTGATCTTCGTCCGTCCCGCCTTCGCCATCGGGCGCCTGCTGTGGCATCGCGTTGACGAACAGACGATCGACCGGTTCGGGCCGAACGGCTCGGCCTGGGTGGTGCAGCTCTCCAGCCGCCTCGCCGGCCGGCTCCAGAACGGATATGTCTATACCTATGCCTTCGTCATGCTGATCGGTCTGACCGCCGTCGTCACCTGGGCGATCGCACAATGAGCGGGTTGCCCATCCTCTCGATCATGCTGCTGATCCCCGCGGTCGCAGCGATCGCCTGCCTGTTCGTACCTGCGGCCACCGCGCGCATGGTCGCGCTGGCGGCGACGCTGGTCGACTTCGTACTCGGCGTGTTGCTGTGGGCGAATTACGACACCGGCGGGGCGCAATGGCAGTTCGTCGAGCAGGGGCCGCGGCTCGGCTTCTTCGGCTGGAACCTCGGCATCGACGGCTTCGCGCTGATGCTGATCATGCTCAGCGTGTTCCTGATGCCGATCTGCATCGGCGCGAGCTGGCGTGCGATCACCAATCGCGTGCCGGAATATATGGCGGCGTTCCTGCTGACCGAAACGCTGATGATCGGCACCTTCGCGGCGCAGGATCTGTTCCTGTTCTACCTGTTCTTCGAAGCCGGCCTGATCCCGATGTATCTCATCATAGGCATCTGGGGCGGGGCGAACCGCATCTACGCCAGCTACAAGTTCTTCCTCTACACGCTGCTCGGCTCGCTGCTGATGCTCGTGGCGATGCTGTACATGGCGCAGACCGCCGGCACCTCCAGCATCCCGGCGTTGCAGGCCTATGATTTCCCGGCGCACGTCCAGACGTGGCTGTGGCTCGCCTTCTTCGCCTCGTTCGCGGTCAAGATGCCGATGTGGCCGGTCCACACATGGCTGCCTGACGCCCACGTGCAGGCGCCGACCGCGGGTTCGGTCATTCTGGCGGGCGTGCTGCTCAAGCTCGGCGGTTACGGCTTCCTCCGCTTCAGCCTGCCGATGTTTCCGGAAGCGTCGGGCGAACTGACGTGGCTGATCTTCGGCCTGTCGGCGGTCGCCGTCATCTACACCTCGCTGGTCGCGCTGGTGCAGGCCGACATGAAGAAGCTGATCGCTTATTCGTCGGTCGCGCACATGGCGATCGTGACCATCGGCCTCTTCGCCTTCAACCGGCAGGGGATCGAGGGCGCGATGATCATGATGCTCAGCCACGGGCTGGTGTCGGGCGCGCTGTTCCTGTGCGTCGGCGTGATCTACGACCGGCTGCACACGCGTGAGATCAGCCGTTACGGTGGCCTTGGGATCAACATGCCGCGGTACGCGCTGTTCTTCCTGTTCTTCACGATGGCGTCGATCGGCCTGCCGGGGACCAGCGGCTTCGTCGCCGAATTCCTGGCGCTGATGGGCACCTATCAGGTGTCGACGTGGATCGCGTTGCTCTGCACGACCAGCATCATCCTGGGCGCGGCGTACATGCTGTATCTGTATCGCCGCGTCGTCTTCGGCGAGATCAAGTCCGAGGACGTGCGCGAGATGCAGGACCTGTCGCATCGCGAGCTCTGGCTGCTCGCACCGATCGCTGCGGTCGCGCTGTGGATGGGTGTCTATCCCGAAAGCTTCCTCAGCCCGATGCGCAAGGATGTCGGTGTCCTGCTCGCCCGGATCGACCGCGCGACGCCCGCGTCCGACTCCCAGCCGACTGCCGGCAAGCCCCTACCTGCGGCGCATGCCGCCGCCCACGGACAAGCGCACTGATGGATTACGCCGCCAATCTCGCCATGACCCTGCCCGAGGTGATCCTCGGTCTGGGTGCCATCGTCCTGATGCTGGTGTCCGCCTGGGGCGGTCCGGCCTCGACCCGGGCCGTCTCATGGACGGCCGTCGTCATCCTGGGCGGCGCCTGCCTCGCGTTGCTCGGTCCCGCCGGCTCCGGTGGTTCGGCGTTCGACGGCCTGTACCGTGCCGACGCCTTCGCCGCCTTCGCCAAGGTGCTGATCTTCATCGCCGCTGCCGTCGGCATCCTGATGGCGCCCGATTTCTTCCAGCGCACCAGCGGCGACGATCTCCGTCCCGAATATCCCGTGCTGATCCTGCTCTCCGCGGCGGGCATGGGCATGATGGTGTCGGCGAGCGATCTGCTGACGCTCTACGTCGGCCTCGAACTCCAGAGCCTCTCGGCCTACGTCCTCGCCAGCTTCATGCGCCGCGACACGCGGTCGGCGGAAGCGGGCCTCAAGTATTTCGTGCTCGGCGCGCTCGCCAGCGGCATCCTGCTGTACGGCATCAGCCTGGTCTACGGCTTTTCCGGTACGACGCTGTTCGGCGGGATCGCCGCGGCCTATGCCCAGGGCAACTCGCTCGGCCTGCTGTTCGGGCTGGTTTTCGTCTTCGCCGGCATCGCGTTCAAGATCTCGGCGGTGCCGTTCCACATGTGGACGCCCGACGTCTACGAGGGCGCGCCGACCCCGGTGACCGCCTTCTTCGCCTCGGCGCCCAAGGTCGCGGCGATGGGCCTCGCCGTCCGGGTGGCGGTCGAGGCGATGGGCCCGGCCACCGACCAGTGGCGGCAGATCGTGATCTTCGCCGCGCTCGCGTCGATCGTGCTCGGCGCGGTGGCGGCGATCGGCCAGACCAACATCAAGCGCCTGCTCGCCTATTCGTCGATCAACAACGTCGGCTTCGCGCTGGTCGGTCTCGCGGCGGGTACGCCGGAGGGCGTATCGGGCGTGCTCGTCTATATGACGATCTACATCGCGATGACGCTGGGGTCGTTCCTCGTCGTTCTCCAGATGCGCGACGATGACGGGCAGCCGGTCGAAACCATCGCCGCATTGTCCGGCATGTCGCGCACCCGTCCGGGCCTCGCCGCCGCGCTCGCGATCTTCATGTTCAGCCTCGCCGGTATCCCGCCGCTGTTCGGCTTCTATGCTAAGTTCGCGGTCTTCGACGCCGCAGTGCGCGCCGGCCTGTTCCCGCTCGCGGTGATCGGCATCGCCGCCTCGACGATCGGTGCCTATTATTACCTCCGCGTCGTCAAGACGATGTACTTCGACGAACCCGCACCGGCGTTCGCCAAGGGCAACAGCCCGGTCGAGGGCGGGCTGATCGTCCTGACCGCCGCCTTCGTCTCGCCGCTGGGCTATCTCGCCATTCCGCTGCTCGGCGGCTGGACGATGGCTGCGGCCCGCGCGCTGTTCCCCGCGATTTGACGATCCGGACCGTCGCGGAGACGGGATCGACCAACGCCGACATGCTCCTCCTCGCCCGTCAGGGCGTGGAGGAGGGCATGTGGCTCCGCGCCGAGCGGCAGACCGCTGGCCGCGGCAGGCAGGGCAGGGGCTGGACCTCGCCGGCCGGCAACCTCTCCGCGTCGACGCTCGTCCGCCTGCGGCCGAACGACCCGCCCGCCGCGACGCTCGCGCTGGTCGCCGCAGTCGCCCTGCATGAGGCGGTCGGCGTCTTCGGCGTGGCGGCGCAGCTCAAATGGCCGAACGACCTGCTGATCGCCGGCGCCAAGCTGTCGGGCATCCTGCTCGAGCGGAGCGACGATGCGGTGGTGGTCGGCATCGGGGTCAACCTGTCCCACCATCCCGACCTGCCGGACCGGCCCACGACGAGCCTCGCCGCGGACGCGGCACTGGTGGCCCCCGCCGTCTTTCTCGACGTTCTGGCCGAAACCTTCGCCCGCTGGCTGGAGCGATGGCGTGGCGAAGGCATCGCTGCGATCCGGTCGGCATGGCTCGCTGCGGCGCACCCCGTCGGCACCGCTCTGTCCGTTCGCCTGCCCGATGGCAGCGCCCGTGACGGCCTGTTCGACGGCCTCGATCCCGACGGGGCGCTGATCCTGCGCTTGGCGTCGGGGCAGCGGCATGTCATTCACGCTGCCGACGTATTCCTGCTGTGAAGGATTGACGATGCTGCTCGCGGTGGATGCCGGCAACACCAATGTCGTGTTCGCGCTGGTGGAAGGCCGCGTCATCAAGGCGCGCTGGCGCATCGCCACCGACCCGCGCCGCACGGCCGACGAATATGCCGTGTGGCTGAGCCAGCTGCTCGCGCTGGAAGGCTATGAGCGCAGCCAGATCGACGCGGTCATCATCGCCACCGTCGTGCCCCGCGCGCTGCACAATCTTCAGGTTCTGGCGCAAAAATACTTCAGGACGGACGCCCTGATCGCCGGCCGCGCGCCGGTGGAATGGGGGATCACCATCGACGTCGACGAGCCCGCCAGCCTGGGCGCGGATCGCGCGGTCAACACGATCGCGGCGCACGCGCTGCACGAGGGCGATTTGATCGTCATCGACTTCGGCACCGCCACGACCTTCGACGTCAGCGACTATAGCGGCGCGTACAAGGGCGGCATCATCGCTCCCGGCATCAACCTGTCGCTCGACGCGCTGGTCAGCGCCGCCGCCAAGCTGCCCCGTATCGCGATCGAAGCGCCCGCGACCACCAGCGTCATCGGCCGCAACACCGTGGATCAGATGGCCATCGGCGTCTATTTCGGCTATATCGCGATGATCGAAGGGCTGGTCGCGCGGATGAAGGCTGAAATCGGCCGCCCGGCCAGGGTGATAGCCACCGGCGGCCTTGCCACGCTCTTCGAACGGAACACCGGCGTCTTCGACGTCATCGAGCCAGACCTGACGATCCAGGGGCTGGCGATCATGTACCAAAACGCCCATATCGGCTGAGACGCGCTCGCGCCATCAATCGGCCTGCGGGCGACAACGATATTCACGAAAGTCATCAATGACCCCCAAGAACAACGAACTTCTCTTCTGCGCCCTCGGCGGCTCCGGTGAGATCGGCATGAACGTCAATCTCTACGGCCATGCCGGCAAGTGGCTGATGGTCGATTGCGGCGTCACCTTCGCCGATGCCGCCTATCCCGGCATCGACATCGTCCTGCCCGACCTGTCGTTCATCGAGGATCGCATCGACGATCTCGTCGGCATCGTCCTGACGCATGGCCACGAAGATCACATCGGCGCGCTGCCGTACCTCGCGGAGGATCTCGGCGTCCCGCTCTATGCGACGCCGTTCACGGCGGGCTTGATCCGCGGCAAGCTGGAAGAGGAA
>JGI20283J15916_100043_pt1 | contig 29863 bp, 29 predicted proteins | sample Plalitdecfosmids_FD_15916 | JGI IMG/M metagenome (IMG submission 15916) | reverse complement strand
CAGGAAACAGCCTAGGAACACGGCCAGCCACAGCGGCAGGCGCTTGAGAAACGCACCCGAATAAGCGAGCCCCGCCGCCATGCCGGACATGAAGACAAAACCTTCCGCCGCGTCGGTAAAGCCGTAATTGCGGTTTGTGTATTGCTCGAAGATCGTCCCCGGCACGTGGTTGATGAAGATCATCACCAGCGCCAGACCGCGAAACATGTCGAGCCGCTCGTCGCGCATGCCGGGCGGCAGGGCCGGTCCGCCGGCAAGGATCGACCCCATGAACGGGACGCGGTCCCAGAACGAGCCTCTACGCTGGAGCATGGACGCCTAAAGCGCTGAGTTCAGTCATCCCGACCGGGTCATGCGCGCGCCAGTGGGCGAGGATCGCCTGCGCCTCGCCGATGATCGGGCTGGGGGCGCGCTCGCTGGGCGCGCAATAGAGCCAGGAACTGACCGCGTCGTCCTCGCCCTGCGAACTGGCCCAGATGATGACTGGCGCCAAAAGGGCAGGGGCGGCCACCGGCAAAAGCCAGGGCAGGAACGCGGGGCCAGCCAGGGTCATGAAGGCGATGGCGCCAATGGCAACGACGCAGATCCACCAGCTCGCCTCGAAGGCGGTGCGCAGCGACACGGCGCGTGCATCGCGCTCCGTTGCCGGCCAGCCGCCATCGAAACCAAAGAGGATCTGGAATACCGCCCGGCTCTGGAAGGCCAGGAGCGCTGGGGCAATCACAGTTGACAGCAGGATCTCGCCCAGCACCGAGGGAATGACCCGCCAGCCGCCAAAGGCGCGGTTGGTGCCGTCAAGGGCACCGCGCACGAGGATGGCGAATTTGGGCAGCAGCAGCGTCACCACCACCCCGAGCCCGATGGCCCAGGGTGTCGCCCCCCAGCGGTCGCCGCCGCTATCGGGCACAAGGCTCGCTGCTAAGCTCGCCACCAGCAGCAGCAGCCAGAGCGGGGATGCCATATAGGCCATGATGCCCTGCAGAAACGTGAACCGGCTCCAGAATTTCAGCCCCGGCGCGGCGAGCAGCCGGCGATGCTGCAGATTGCCCTGGCACCAGCGCCGGTCGCGCTTGGCATATTCGATGAGGTTTTCCGGCCCCTGTTCATAGGAGCCGCCGAGTTCGGGATCGACCACGACCTTCCAGCCGCCGCGCGCCAGCAGCGCTGCCTCGACATAGTCGTGGCTGAGGATATGGCCGCCATAGGGCGGCTTGCCCGACAGCACGGGCAGGCCGCAGCAGGCGGCGAAGGCGCGCATGCGCACGATGGCATTGTGCCCCCAATAGGGCCCCTGGTTGCCCTGCAGCAGCGCCGCGCCGCGCGAGAAATATTTCGAATAATAGGCCGAGGAGAAAGCCATCATGCGGCCAAAAGCCGTGCGCGCGCCGATCACCACCGGCACGGTCTGCAGCAGACCCAGCTTCTCGTCGAGGTCCATGGCCCGCGCCATGGCCACCATGGTGCCGGCTTCCATCAGGCTGTCGGCATCGAGAATGATGGCATAGTCATAGGCCCCGCCCGAGCGGGCGATAAAGTCCTCGATATTGCCGGCCTTGCGGCCAATATTGCGCTCGCGCCGACGATAAAAGATCCGCCCGGGCGCGTCCGGCTCATGCATCAGGCTTTCGAAGGCGTTGGCTTCCTCGGCCGCCACTTCGAGCGAGGTGGTGTCCGAGAGAATGGCGAAGTGAAATTTCGCCGCCAGCCCGCGCTTTACGATCTGCCGGTTCATCGCCGCGATGCGGGCAAAGGTTTCGACCGGGTCTTCGTTGTAGATCGGCACCAGCACGGCCGTCCGGCCTTCCGGGTCCGCCTGGTCGCCGCGCGCCTTTGGCGTCGGGGCAAAGGCCCCGATGATGCCGGTCGTGCCGCCCCAGACGAGCCAGAACCCGGTGAGGACGAGAAGGATGGTGCGCACCCAGTCGAGCCAACCGGGCCGGTTGCCACCGATGAGGTCGATGAAAAACAGGCCCGCAGTTACGCACACCGCTGCCGCAAAGGTCAGGGTCAGGAGCCGCAACAGGCCCGTCTGGCCCGGAAATGCACCATGGCGCATCAGCACGCGGTCCTAGCCTCTCTGCCAGACGAGCAGGAATGCCCGGAAGAAACTGCCAAGCATTTGCGGACGCTCGAGCGTCTGCTTGGGCATGGCCATGGGGGCGTGGGGGAGGCCATCGAAGGGCTGGAAAGACGGATGCTTCATGCGGGTGCTCCGCGCCACTGGTAAGTCCAGGCCTCGGTCAGCGGTTCCCCGCCCGCGCCGATGCTGGCCTTGAGTTCGATCAGGTTCTGGTCAACCGTGTCCACGTCGAGCACCAGGCGCCACAGGCCATTGGCTTCGATCGGGAAGAAGGCCGACGATGTGATTTCGCCCGCCGACACACTGGCTTCGACTTCGAAAAGCGTGTCGGGCGAAAGTTCGGGAAGGCGGCCACCTTCAAAGTCGATGACGAATTTGCGCAAGGTCACGGCGTTCTCCACGCCCGACACGCCGCCTTGGCCAATCCTGGTTTCTACGACATGGGCCAGTTCCGCCTCCTCCTTGGGGAGTAGGTCGCCCCAGATCAGCCGATAGCCATATTGGCGGGCCTCGCCTGCCTTTGGCGCTTCGTTGGGAATCCAGAACGCGGCGATATTGTCATCGGTTTCAGAGCGCGACGGAATTTCGATCAGCCGCACCTGGCCCTGGCCCCAATCGGCGGTAGGCTCGACGCGCATCGAAGGGCGGCGCTCATAGTGGGCTCCGGCATCCTGATAGCTCTCGAAATCCCGGTTGCGCTGATAAAGGCCAAAAGCCTTCATATTGGCATCCCAGAAGAAGGAATTCCCAAGGCTGGGGTTATTGTTGAGCTGCCGCCATATGGGCAGGCCCGCTTCCGGCTCGAAAACCAGCCCGCTGCAATCATGCACCTGCGGCCGGAAGTCGTCGAACTCCGAGCGGTTGGTTTCGGCATAAAGGAACATCGAGGTCAAAGGCGCGATCCCGACCTCGGCAATGTCCTCGCGGAAGAACAGGCGCGCAGTGACATCCATCACCGTTTCCTGCTGGTCCGGGTTGGCCGGGGAGATGATGAAACGATAGGCGCCGGTCACGCTCGGGCTTTCAAGCGCCGCATAAAGCGTCATCGGGCCATCGCCCGCCGGGCGCTCGAGATAGAATTCGGAGAAACGCGGAAACTCTTCCGGACCATCGCGCCAGGAATTGATCAGAAGGCCACGGGCGCTCGACCCATAGATATTGCCGCGGCCAAGGGCGCGGAAATAGCTGGCGCCGAGGAAAGCGACGAGTTCGTCGGCAAGCTCGGGCGTATTGATCGGATAGTTGATGCGGAAGCCGGCAATCCCGGGGAAATCGGCGGTTTCGATCGCCTCACGCTCAGCCTTGTCATCGAAATGATAGATGAAGTCGCTGGAATCGAACGGAAAGGGATGCGAATCCCCCTCCGTAATCTCGTAGACCGAGACGGTTTCCTTGAACAGCCAGCCGGGCGGGAAGGCCTGGATCTGGAAGCCGTGCTCGTCTCCGAGCCAGCGCGCCTTCTCGGTGTCGAACTGGACGCGACGGTGTCCGTCATAATTGAGGTTTTCATAAACCTCGGACTGGATCAGCGCTGGAGCCTGATAGGGCTGGGCCGCCAGGTCCCGCATGCGCGCCGAAAAGCTCTCGAAATCGAAAGCCCCGGACATCGGCGGCGCGGCAAAGCTGGGACGGGTCAGGGCCGTGCTGGTCGAAAGCAGGGCAATAAAAGCTGTGGCGCCGGTGAGAAAAGCGCGACGCGAGGTCTTCAGATCGTGAAATGGATGCATGTTGTGCTTTTTGGTTCCTTCACGTTCCATCAATTTCTCGCAACGCCGCCAAGCTGGTAAAGTTGTCGCATGGCGGACATGCGCGGCACGCATATCGTCACGAAGTGGTGATCGTGGACATTTGAGGCGGCCAATTCATGGCAAGCCGCCGCCCTGCGCGCATTTGGCGCACCCACTTGCCCCAGGCGCGCAATGTTTTGGCAAGGAAGCTTCAGGGCTGAGGGTTGGTCGCGCGTGGTCCAACAGGAGCGTTCGACAGAGGCCTCCGACAGGGGGGGGGGCTACTTTCAGGTCCGTGCAGTGTGCGCCCGAAGCGCAGAGGCTCACTCGACCAAGCACCCTCCGCTGAAGGGGGACTGTTTACTTCGGGTACACGCGAACTTTTTGATCTTTCTCAGTGTCATAATTGGATCTGCCCAACAGGGCCGTCGATCTGCCCCCGGGGCACGGCGGCCATGTTTGCTACTTTCGATTTATTGCGATTGATTGCGATTTTGGAAGGGTATGGCAGTGCCAACGGCCTTCCGCGTCCAGTCGCCCAATCTTGAAACGAGTGCGGCCGTCTCAGCGAGCGATCAGCACTTCCACGCCGCGCTTCTCAAATTGTGCACGATCGCTGTCGGAAATGCCGTCATCGGTTATCAAGGTGTTAACCATTTCGACGCCTCCGAGGGCGGAAAAGGACACGCGGCCGATCTTGGTGGAATCGGCCAGGAGATAGACATGGGAAGCGGCCTTGATCATCGCCCTCTTCACATAGATATCCCCGATGGCGGGATAGGTCAGGCCCACGTCAAAGCTCACGCCAGCCGTGGCGAGGAAGAGTTTCTGGGCATAGATGCCGACAAAGAATTCCACCGACTTCTCCCCGCTCAGGGAGAGCGTCGGCGCCTTGAACTGCCCCGCTGGCATATGCACCGTATTGGTCGGGATTGCGCCAAGGATCAGTGCGATGTTCAGCGCATTGGTGATGATGTTAAGTTCTTGCCGCGTCTTGAGATTTTCGGCGAATTGCGTCGTCGTCGTGCCCGAATCGATGATCAGCGTATCGTGATCGGCCACCAATGCCGCCGCCGCCACCCCAATCGCCCGCTTCTTGTCCATGTTCTGCACATGCTGCAGGCTCATCGACTGCACCTGCTGCGGTATCGATCGCAGATAAGCCCCCCCATGTTCGCGGGTGATGAAGCCATCGGCATCAAGCCGCTCGAGATCCCCGCGGATCGTGGCTTCCGAGACGCCAAAGGCGGCCGAAAGGTCGCGCACCCGCGCGCTGCCCTCTTCCTGCAGCCACTCCAGAATGCGCATCCGCCGCGGCTCGGCCAGCAATTGCGGCTGCCCGCCGGTCTGCGCCTGGCCCCGGCTGCGACGCGCGATCTTGGCTTTTTGCACTTTATCCACCCCCGGGCCCATCGTGTTATTATAACGCCTTGAGCTACGAAAATTCGCAATAGGATCATTCGGCTAACAGGAAACTACCGGCTTAGCGCGCAATCCAGGCGTAGAAAATCGAAACACAAAACGCAAAAAATCACAAATATTCCTTATTGCGCGATAGCAGGACGCACTGTACCAATCCTCCCAAGCATGCCCCGTAGCGGTCCGTAATCCGCTCAAACTGCCTTGGGAGGTCACATTGCCATCGCCCGCAGCACCGCTCAAAAACGATCTGGTCGGTGAAATCGCCGCGCAGGCGCTCTGGATTCGCCGTCGCAGTTTCCAGATGGTCTACGAGGCCCAGCAGGGGCATCCCGGCGGCGATTTCAGCGCCACCGACGTGCTCGCAACGCTCTATTTCGGCGTCATGCACTATGACCCCAAGAGCCCGCGCGACCCCAAGCGCGACCGCTTCGTGATGAGCAAGGGGCACTGCACCGGCGCCTTCTATTCGGTCCTCGCTCGCGCTGGTTATTTTCCGGAAGCGGATCTGTCGACCTACATGGAACCGCTCTCCAAGCTCAACGGTCACCCCAACCGCAATTATCTCCCCGGCGTCGAAACCAATACCGGCCCCCTCGGCCATGGTCTGCCTGTGGCGATCGGCATCGCCATTGCCGGCCAGATCGACAATGCCGATTTCCGCACCTTCGTGCTCACGGGCGATGGCGAATTGCAGGAAGGCAGCAATTGGGAATCGGCCCTCACGGCGGCCCATCGCAAGCTTGAAAACCTCACCCTGATCATTGATCGCAACCGCCTGCAGCAGGGCGCGCGCACCGAGGAAACCGCCTCGCTCGACCCGCTGGACGACAAGTGGCGCGCCTTCGGCTGGCATGTCGAGGTCGTCGATGGCCATGATTACGGCCAGTTGCTCGACGTGCTATCAGCCTCGCCCAAGGGTCGGGGAAAACCGCTCTGCGTCATTGCCAATACGTTCAAGGGCAAGGGCGTCAGCTTCATGCACGACAATGTCGCGTGGCATCATGGCGTGCCCAGCAAGGAACAATACGAACAAGCCATGCGGGAACTCGTCTGATGAGCGCTGCAGCCCCTTCCACGAGCGGTCTCTTCGATTGCCGCGACAGCTTTGCCGCCACTATCGAGGCCCTGGCCGAAGCCGATCCGCACATCGTCACGGTGGTCAGCGATAGCGTCGGCTCCTCCAAGCTCGGCGGCTTCAAGAAGAAGTTCCCCGAGCGCATGGTCAATGTCGGCATCGCCGAACAGACCCTCGTTGCTGTTGGTGCTGGTCTTGCGAATGGCGGCAAGGTGCCGTTCGTCTCGGCGGCGTCGTGCTTCATCACCGGCCGCGCGCTCGAACAGGTCAAGGCCGATATCGCCTATTCCAATGTCAATGTGAAGCTGATCGGCCAGTCGAGCGGGGTCGCCTATGGCGAACTCGGCCCGACGCACCATTCGATCGAAGATCTCGCCTGGTTGCGTCTCTTCAACAATCTCAAACTCATCGTCCCGGCCGATCCCTGGCAGACCGCCGAAGCCATCAAGGCCGTCGCTGCCTATGATGGTCCGGCCTTCGTCCGTGTCAGCCGCATGGCCGTCCCGGCGCTCGACCGCCCCGAAGGCGCCGTCTTCGAGATCGGCAAGGCCGAAACGCTTGTCGAGGGCTCTGACGCCACCATCATCGCCAATGGCACCATGGTTCACCGCGCCGTCGCCGCGGCAAATGCCCTGGCCGCCGAAGGCATTTCGGCGCGCGTCGTCAATATGGCGACCGTCAACCCGCTCGACGAAGCGGCCATCGCCGCTGCCGCCGAAACCGGGGCCATCGTGACCGTGGAAGAACATTCCGTCCGCGGCGGCCTCGGCGGCGCTGTCGCCGAAGTGGTCATTTCGACCAATCCCGTGCCCATGCGTATCCTCGGCTTCCCCGGCTTCGTGCCCACCGGCTCGGCCGCATGGCTCTTCGACCACTTTGGGCTCAACGAGGCCGGCATCGCCGACGCCGTTCGCCAGACCATCGCCCGCAAGAAATGAGCAGCGAGTTGATCCTCGCCATCGACCAGGGCACCACCAACACCAAGGCGCTGTTGGTGGATGCCTCCGGTCGCGTGTTGCACCAGGCCTCGGTGCCCAATGTCGTGACCTATCCCCAACCCGGCTGGGCCGAGCAGTCGGCCGAGGCGCTGGTCGAAGGCGTCAAGCAGGTGATCGCCGAAATCGTCGCCAAGGCTGGCACGGCTGATATCGCTGGCATCGGCATTTCCAATCAGCGCGAATCTATCTTGGTCTGGGATGCCGCGACGGGTGAGCCGATCGGCCCCGTTATCATCTGGCAGTGCCGCCGCTCGGCGCTCAAATGCGATGCCCTGCGCGCCGCGAGCCACGCCGAAACAATCGAGCAGAAGACCGGCCTGGCGCTCGATCCGCTCTTTCCCGCCGCAAAGATCGCCTGGCTGCTCGACAATACTCCGGGCGCTCGCGCCCGCGCCGAAAGGGGCGAACTGCGGGTGGGCACCGTCGATTCCTGGCTGCTCTGGAATCTCACCCGCGGCGCAGTCCACGCCACCGACCACTCCAACGCCTCCCGCACCCAACTGTTCAACACCGAAACGCTGACCTGGGACGCCGACCTCTGCGCCCTGTTCGGTGTGCCAATGAACATGCTGGCGGAGGTCAGGTCGTCGGATGCGCCTTTTGGCATTACCGCGCAAGGCGCCACTGCTCTTCCAGCCGGCACACCGATCCTCGCCATGATCGGGGACTCGCATGCCGCCCTTTTTGGCCATGGCGTTCGCGCGCCGGGCACGGTCAAGGCCACCTACGGCACGGGCACTTCGCTGATGGCGCTGACGCTCAACCGCGTGCGCTCCACCCACGGCATTTCCAGCACCATCGCCTGGAGCCAGGGTAACAAGGTGCAGCATGCGCTCGAGGGCAATATTTCTGTCTCCGGCCAGACGGCAGCCTTCGCCGCGGAATTTTTGGGGCTCGCTGACGCCGCCTCCCTCTCCGCCCTCGCCGAAACCGTCCCCGACAGCAATGGCGTCACCTTCGTTCCCGCCCTTGTCGGCCTCGGCGCCCCCTATTGGCGCGCCGATGCTCGCGGCACCATCACTGGCCTCTCTCTCGGCACCAAGCCGGCTCATCTCGCACGCGCGGCGCTCGAAGCCATCGCCTTCCAGGTCGCCGATGTCTATTCCGCTATGGAAGCCGATATGGGCGCGCCGCTCGGTGAACTCCGCGCCGATGGTGGCGCCTCGCGAAACCCGCTGGTGATGCAATTCCAGTCCGACATTCTGGGCCGCCCCGTCGCCGCTGCCGCAGCGCCCGAAGTCAGCGCTCTCGGCGCCGCGGCGCTCGCCTTCTCGTCTCTCGGCATTGCCATGCCGGGCGTACCGGCCGCCGGCCATTTTGCGCCGCAGATGGATGACGCCACAGCCACAAAACACCGCCAGCGCTGGCAGTCCGCCGTGACCCAGACGCTCGCGATACAAGACCAACAAAATCCCGGAGGAACCCCATGACTACCCCCCGCTTCGGCGCCGGCATCTGGCACTTTGCAACCTATCTCGACCGCTATGCGACGGATGGCTATGGCATTCCGCGCAATATCATCGAGGCCATCGATTTCGCCGGCCAGGTGAAGGATCTCTCCGTCGTCGACCTCAACTGGCCCTACTTTGGTGGCGAATTCTCCAACGCAGAGATCAAGACCGCGCTTGACCGCAATAATCTCTCGGTCATCGGCATCACCCCCGAAATCTACACCCGCGATTTCGTCAAGGGCGCCTTTACCAATCCCGACGCCGGCATCCGCCGCAAGGCCCATGAACTGATCACCGCCGCCTGTGACGTCGTCCGCTTTCACAAGGCTGATTACGTCAAACTCTGGCCCGGCCAGGACGGCTGGGACTATCCCTTCCAGGTCGACTATTCGACCCAGTGGCAGCGCTCGCTCGACGGCGTCGGCCAGCTTGCGTCCGAAAACCCTGACCTCAAATTCGTCATCGAATACAAGCCGCGCGAACCCCGCGTGCGCATGAGCTTTGGGTCGGTCGCCCGCACGATTTTGGGCATCGAAAAGATCGGCTTGCCCAATGTCGGCATTCTCCTCGATTTTGGCCACGCCATCATGGGTGGCGAATCGGCTGCCGATAGCGCCCAGCTTGCCATCGATCACGGCCGTCTCTTCGGGATGGACGTCAACGACAACTACCGTTCCTGGGACGACGACCTCGTCGCCGGCAGCCTCCATCCGCTCGAGCTGTTCGAGTTTTTCTACGTGCTCAAGAAGAACAACTGGAACGGCGTGTGGCAGCTCGACCAGTTCCCCTTCCGGGAAGATTCGGTCGCAACAGCCACCCACGCCATCGATTTCCTCAAGGCTGCGGCAAAGGGCCTTGATCGCCTCGACATCGGCGCCCTGCAGGAAGCCCAGAGCCGCCACGACGCCATCGGCGCCATGAAGATCGCCCAGAAGGCGCTGTTCAGCGCATTAGGGGAGCAGGAATGACCACGCTTCCCCGCGAAAAGCGCGCGCGCCTGATCCTGAATACCGACGCCAAGAACGAGGCCGACGATCAATTCACCATCGTCCACGCGCTGCTGACGCCGACCTTCGATTTTCACGGCATCATCGCCGCTCACTTCGGCGCCCACCGCTCGAAGACCTCAATGGAAGACAGCCGCGTCGAAATCGATCACCTGCTCAAGTTGATGGACCTCGAAGGCCGCATCCCCGTTGCCAATGGCGCCGCCACGGCTCTGCCCGACGAGAACACCGCTGTGCCCTCGCCCGCCGCGCAGATGATCATCGACGAAGCGATGAAGGACGACGATCGTCCTCTATACGTCGCCTTCCTCGGTCCCCTGACCGACATGGCCTCTGCCATTCTGATGGAGCCGCGGCTCAACGATCGTAACGTCGTCTGCGTCTGGATCGGCGGCGGCGTCTGGCCCTCGGGCGGCCGCGAATTCAACCTGATGAACGACATCGCCGCCGCCAATGTGGTGATGCGCTCAAAAGTGCAGGTCTGGCAAATCCCGTCCACCGTCTATCGCATGATGTCGGTCAGCTATGCCGAACTGCAGGAGCGGTGCGAGGACAAGGGGCCCATCGGCAAGTACCTTGTCGACCAATTGATCGACTGGAATTTCCGCGTCCATCAGGGTCCGATCGAGCATCGTTCGCTGGGCGATACGCCGGCGCTTTCGGTGATCCTCAACCCAATGGGCGGCACCTATGACTGGCGTCCGGCGCCCGAATTCTCGCCGCAGATGCACTACATCCACAACGGTCAGCACCGCCCCATCAAGGTCTATGACACGATTGATGTGCGCTACATCCTCGAGGATTTCTACGCCAAGCTCGCCCGCTTCCATCGCGGCGTGCAGGGTCTGGCCAATTTTGGCTGAAAACAAAGGCCCGGCAAAAGCCGGGCCTATTTTCTAACCGTCATTGCTCGAATTGAGCTCTTGGGGCCGCTGGCCCTCCGAAACGGGCGGGCCAGGATCGATCGATTGCATGACGGCGTCGGCGAGCGCCTCCACATCGATGCGCTGCGCCCCGTCCTCCGCCTGTCGCTGCAGTTCGGCCGTGATCGCCGTGGCGATGGCGGTCCGCTGGGTGTCCTTAGCCGTTTCCATCGATCGAAACTCCCTGCTCATCGATACGCACCTCAAGGCCCGGCTGGGCCTGTTGCTGCTGATAGGTGTAGATGGCAAAGCCGATAACGGCGACCGCGAGCACGGCCACCAAGGCATAAAGTCCGTTACGGCTCATGAAAACTCCTGACGCTTGAATATAGAGCGTGAAACGCGTCAGGGCGGTGAAGGGTTCACTCTTCGGCCAGCGCGCGCAGCGTCATCACGAAAGCGGTGACGCCGATGCCGACCGAACCGGAATTGTCGATGACGATGGGCGAGATGTCGGCGGGAAGCGTCGCGCCGTCCCGGGCCAGGCGCGCGGTGATCTGGTCGCGGCTTTCCTTGCCCAACCGGGAAAGCCGCTCGGCCCGACGCGAGATTTCGGCGGATATCATCACCACCCGGCAGGCGGGATATTTCGCCAGCGCCTGCGGTACCGCATGGCGGGCGACATTGGCGACGACGACACGGCCCAGCGCCAGATCGGTATCGACACTGATGGGCAGGCCATAGTCGAGCCCATGCGCCTGCCAGGCGAGCGCCAGCCGATCGGCGGCCAGGGCCTCGGCAAATTCTTCGGGTTCGAGCGCGATATGATCCTCGAGATCGTGATCGGTCGGCCGCGTCACGAGGCGCCGCACGAAGCTGAACCGCTTGTCGCCGTCGAGCGCCTGCCGGGTCGCGGAGAGCAGCGTGTCCTTGCCCACCCCCGATGGACCAATGACCAGCACCAACAATCCCGGCGGGCGTTCGCTCAACTGACCCTTGATCCCTCTTTCCAGACCGCGCGCACTGCGGGCACGCGCGACTCGCCTGAGACTCTCACCAGATCGGCCCGCTTGCCAATGGCGATCTCGCCCCGGTCCACAAGTCCCACGGCCTTGGCCGGGCTCCGCGTCACCGTGGCGACGGCCTGTGGCAGGCCGACATCGTCGAGCCGCTGCGGCAGGATGAACACCGCCTGCAACAGGGCAAACGGCACATAGTCCGAACTGAGGATATCGAGCAGGCCCGCGGCCACGAGATCGCTGGCCGAGATATTGCCCGAATGCGACTTGCCGCGCACCACATTTGGCGCGCCCATCAGCACGGCGAGGCCGGCATCATGTGCAGCGGCAGCCGCTTCCAGCGTCGTCGGAAATTCGGCGATGGCGAGGCCTTCCTCGGCCGCCTCTTCGACATGGGCGAGCGTGGCATCGTCGTGGCTCGCCAGCGCCAGCCCCAGTTGATGCGCTCTTGCGACAATGGCCTTGCGGTTGCGCGCCGAATACATGTTGTGCTCGGCCTGCCGCGCATCGATATAGGCCTGCATCTGCTGCTCGTCCTGGCCCATATGCCGGGCATAGAAGCGCTTGTAGTCCTCGATCGAGCGGAACTGGCGCTGGCCCGGCGTGTGGTCCATCACCGAGGCAAGCCGCGTCAGTGGATGATCGGCCAAGGCTTCAAAATGCTCGACCACATCATGGCTCGGCAATTCGCAGCGCAGATGCAGAAAGTGCTCGGCGCGCAGCCACCCCTGTTCCGGGCCGCTCCGTACGGCATCGACCAGTTTTCGGGCATGCTGGAGCATATCCGGCAGGTCCTGGTCGGAGCCTATGCGCACCGCGTCGAACACGGTGGTTATGCCCGAGCCAGAGATCTGCACGTCATGAGCGTGGAGCGCCGCGAGCGGGTCCCAGAAGACTCCGGGGCGCGGACGATAGTGGTTCTCGAGATGGTCGGTATGGAGTTCGACAAGGCCGGGGAGAAGATAGTCGCCACCGAAATCCTCGCCCGTTCGGGCGTTCGTTGTGTCGATATCGGCTATTTTGCCTTCGCGCACGACGACACTGCCGGTAACAACCTCATCGGCGAGGACGATCCGCGCATTGGTAAGAACGAGCTCCGACACGGTCACTGCCCCAGCTTGTAGTCTTCAAGGCGGCGGAAGAAGGTGCCGGCTTCAGGCTCATGATAAAGCACCAGCCGGTCGAGCATAAGGGGCTCCACCAGTTCGGGCGCGAACCATGCTTGCGCGGCCGCAAGAAGGTCGGCGCGATCCTCCTCGGGCAGGCGATCGGTCAGGGTCATGTGGAAACGGAATTCGTCGAAGACATAGGGATAGCCATAGGCATCGAGCAATTCTTCCTGGCGCGGCGTCAGCCCGCGGGCGAGGCGCGCCGCTCGGTCCTTGATGCTGAGCTCAGCCCGGAAGGGCTCGAATTGTTCGACAACGGTCGCCGCAAAATCCTGCACCGCGTCGTTGCCATCGTCGGGAATCAGCGCCAGAAAACCATCGAGCGTGGCGACCTTGAGTTGGCCCAGCGACACCGGCTGATGATTGCGCGCAAATTCGGCGAGTGCCTGGCGCAGGTCGTCCACCGTCGCCCCGGCCAGTGCCATCGGCGGCTTGATCGTGGCGTGAAAGGCATAGCGATTGGCCGATTGCGTCAAGTTGAGCAGGCGGCGCCGCTCGATGCCGGCAATGGCGCCATCGAAGGTTTCGTTCGTCAGCGGGTCGCGCCCCAGCCAGGCCGAGGCCCGGTCCCAGAGCGGGCTATTGGCGGAAGGTGCGTAATAAATGGCGAATCGTTCGGTCACGTAAAACTCCCTGCGCCTGCCGCTAGCGCTTCTATGTGTCTGCGATTTGACGCTTTCGCAAGGCTGGACAAGTCCGCTTGGGCTCTCCACAAGGATTGCGTGGAAGAAGTCGCTGGGAGGACGATGATGGACCGCGCGCTGCTGCAAAAGCTGTTCGAGCTGGCCGTGGAGCGTGCCCAGCCGGCGCTGGCGGTAGCCCAGTTCCTGCCCGATCCGCCCAAGGGAAAAACCATAGTCATCGGCGCCGGCAAGGCCTCGGCCCAGATGGCGCGGGCGCTTGAAAAAGCCTGGCCGGGAGAACTCTCGGGTCTCGTCGTCACCCGCTATGGTTATGCCGAGAAATGCGAGCGCATCGAGATCATCGAAGCCGCGCACCCGGTGCCGGACCATGCCGGGTTCATCGCCGCGCAGCGTCTGCAGCAGCTGGTCTCGGGGCTGAGTGAGGACGATCTCGTGATCGCCCTGATCTCGGGTGGCGGTTCGGCCCTCTTGCCGGCCCCGGCCAATGGGCTGAGCCTTGAAGACGAGCAGGCCATCAACCGTGCTCTCCTTGCGTCCGGCGCGCCGATCGGCGTCATGAACCTGATCCGTAATCAGTTTTCCATCCTCAAGGGCGGACGCCTCGCCGCCCTTGCCGCGCCCGCGCGCGTCGCGACCCTGGTCGTGTCAGACGTGCCGGGCGACGATCCTTCTCTCGTGGCATCCGGCCCGACATTGCCGATCGCGGGCGACCGGGCCGAGGCGCGGCGCCTTGCCGGGCTCTATCGGCTCGCGCTTCCCGACGCCGCCCAGCGCCTCCTCGAAGGCGAGGACAATCTGGCGCCGCGGGCCGACGATCCCAAATTTGCCGGCAACAGTGTCGCGACCATCGCTTCGGCTGCCCTTTCCCTGCAGTCCGCCGCCGATCACGCGCGCTCCATCGGGATCGGCGCTGCCATCCTGTCCGACTCCATAGAAGGCGAAGCGCGCGACGTTGCCCTCGTTCATGCCGCCATCGCCCGCGAAGTCCGGATGCGCGACCAGCCTTTTGCCAAGCCCGTCGTCATCCTGTCGGGCGGCGAGACCACTGTCGCCTTGCGCGGCCAGGGCAGGGGCGGGCGCAATGGCGAATTCCTGCTCTCGCTCGCCATCGCGCTCGATGGCGTCGAGGGCGTCACGGCCATTGCCGGGGACACGGACGGCATCGATGGCTCGGAAGACAATGCCGGCGCCTTTGTCGATGGCACCTCGGCCCGCCGCATGCGCGAGGCCGGCATCGACCCGCAGGCGGCGCTGGCCGATAATGACGCTTACGGAGCGTTTGAAGCAATTGGCGATCTCTATGTGACTGGACCGACGGGAACCAATGTCAATGATTTCAGGGCGATCTTGGTGCGGTAGCCGTGGTGACGACACCCCCTCCCAACCTCCCCCATCAAGGGGGAGGTGTTGCATCGAGCATCTGACTGAATACTGCTACACGCACCAGCTTGCACCGCCCCCTTGATGGGGGAGGTTAGGTGGGGGTTATTTCAGGAGGACTTACAATGGCAAAAGCACTCGGCATAGGCGGCATTTTCTTCCGCTCGCGCGACACATCGGTCCTTGGGGCCTGGTACAAGCAGCACCTGGGCATAGAGGAATTCTGGAACCAGGAGGGTGGCTTCACGGTCTTTTCCCCCTTCAAGGAAACGACGGATTATTTTCCGGCCGACAAGCAATGGATGATCAATTTTCGCGTCGATGATCTCGACGGCCTGATCGCCCAGCTTCAGGGCGCCGGCATTGCCGTCGAGACCCGTCCGGATGAATGGGACAGCCCCGAAACCGGCCGCTTTGCCCGCATCCACGATCCGGAAGGCAATCAGATCGAACTCTGGGAGCCGATTGCGTCACTTCAGCCATAAAAATCATACTTTTGTTGCGAAAAGGGCCTTGGCAGGCAGGGGAGAGGTTTGCTCTAACCTCCCGCAAAACCGGCTCGGGAGTAGACAATGGCCAAGCGCAAAATCGCAGTGATCGGTGTGGGCAAGATCGCGCAGGACCAGCACCTGCCTGTCATCGATGCATCGGACGATTTCGAACTGGCGGCGACGGTGTCGACGCGAGGCCTCGGCCACGGCACTGTGCCCGTGTTCAAGACTCCGGCCGAACTCTATGCCGCCATGCCCGAGGTCGGGCTGGTTTCGATCTGCACTCCCCCCGGCATTCGCCATACCTATGTCCGCGAGGCGCTCGATGCCGGCAAGGACGTGATGATGGAAAAGCCGCCGACCACCACCATTTCCGAGCTCGATGACCTGATCGCCCACGCAAAGCGCCTCGATCGGGTGCTCTACCAGACCTGGCACAGCCAGTTTAACGCTGCCGTCGACCGCGCCAAGGTGATCCTTGCCGATGAAGGCGTGACCTCCGCCCGCATCGATTGGCGCGAAAGCGTGCGCAAGTGGCACCCGGGCCAGGACTGGGTCTGGGAGCCCGGCGGGTTCGGCGTCTGCGATCCAGGCATCAATGCCTTTTCGATCTTCACCAAGGTCATGCCGTTCCCGGTCTTCGTGCAATCGAGCACCTTGACCTTCCCGGAAAATCGCCAGACCCCGGTCGATGCCGACATCGTCTTCAAGTCGAGCCAGGCCCATCAACCAAAGCTCTCCTGCGGCTTCAACTGGCTCGAGGAATCAGGCGAGATCTGGACCATTCGCTTCGAGACGGGGCGGGGTAACGAGATCAAGCTCGAAAACGGCGGCCGTCTGCTGCGCGTCAATGGCGAGGTGGTGCTCCAGCACGGCGACCTCGAATATTCCGCCATGTACGACCGCTTCGCCGACCTGCTCGACCGTCACGAAAGCGATGTCGATGCCGCCCCCTTGCGCCTGATGTCGGACGTGTTTTTGCTTGGCGCCAGGATCAACGGCCCGGCGTTCGAGTGGTAGGTTTTCGCCACACATAAACTCGATGCGACACCCTCCCCTTGATGGGGAGGGATGGGGTGGGGTGACGGCCGGACCAAATATCGTGGCTCACGCACCCCCTCCCAGCCTCCCCCATCAAGGGGGAGGTGCAAAGCCGGTGGGCTGGGCGAGAACGAGGCCTAAACCCCCTCCAAAATCCTTTTATGATCCAGCTCCAGGCTCACGGCCAGTTGCGCGCGCGCCTCTTCCACCTTCCCCGCTTCGACCGCCAGAATGACTTTTTCGAGCGTTTCGACCGTCGCCTCGCAATAGGCCATGACGGTTTCCCTGTTCCGCGTCAGGGCCAGCGCCAGCAGCAGTTCGACGACGCCAACCACCCCGCGCAGCAAGGTATTCTGCGAGCTTTCCGCGATCTGGCTGTGCACTTCGAGACAGGCCAGGCCGAACTGCTCCAGGCTGTCGCCGGCCGTCGCCGCCTGGTGCAGCCAGTATTTCATCAGGCGCACATGTTCGGCGGTGCGGTGGCGTGCCGCGCCCTCTACGGCCGGGAGCTCCAGTGCCGCGCGCACATCGAAGAGGTTCTCGAAAAAGCGCCGGTCCGGTGGCGCGTGAAAATGCCAGGCGAGCACCTGCGAATCGAAGAAATTCCAACGGCTCTTGGGCGAGACGCGCGTGCCGACCTTGGGGCGCGCTTCCACCAACCCCTTGGCTTCGAGCGTCTTCAGCGCTTCACGCAGCACGGTGCGCGAGACGCCATAGAGCTCCATCATCACCGCATCGCTGGCGAGGACCGAGCCGACCGGGAACTCGCCGCTGACGATGGCCCGGCCGATCTCGTTGATCACGAAATTATGGAAATTGCGCGCAGCGTGCCGGCCCGAAAGCGACCGGATGAGGCTGCCTGTTTCGATCATAGTTCAGGCCTTGGCGGCTTTCTCTCCGGGTGCCGACGCGACGAAAATCAGGCGCTGCAGCACGATAAACAGGAACAGTAATATGCCAATCACGATCTTCGTCCACCAGCTTGAGAGCGAGCCATCGAAGATGATGTAGGTCTGGACGAGCCCCAGCAGCATGACCCCGATAAAGGTGCCGAGGACAAAACCATAGCCCCCGGTGAGCAGCGTTCCGCCGATCACCACGGCGCTGATGGCGTCAAGTTCCACGCCCACCGCCGCCAGCGGATAGCCGGCCGAGGTATAGAGCGAAAAGACGATGCCCGAGATCGCTGCCAGCACCGAGGAGAGCGCATAGATAGCGACGGTGGTGCGCGCGACGGGAACGCCCATCAACGATGCAGAGACGGGATTGCCGCCAAGGGCGTAGACATAGGAGCCGAACTTGGTGCGGTGGGCGATGAGCGCGCCGATGATGAAGATGGCCACCATGGTGAGGCCGATGAAGCTGAGGCGCCCGCCGCCGGGGAGGCGGATCATCAGGTCGGAAATCCAGCCGTAGAAGTCGTGATTGATCGGCACGGAATCGCGCGTGATGACCGAGGCGGCGCCGCGCGCGAGGAACATGCCGGCCAATGTGACGATGAAGGCGGGCACCTGCAGATAGTGGATCGCGAGCCCCATGGTCGCGCCAAAGCCGCCGGCAACGAGGATGGCGATGGCAAAGGCGAAGAGCGGGTGCATGCCGGCCCAGGAGATCAGCACGGCGACAAGCACGCCAGTGAAGCCAATGACCGCGCCGACGGACAGGTCGATGCCTCCAGAGAGGATGACGAAGGTCATGCCGACCGCTGCGATGCCCAAAAAGGCATTGTCGGTGAGGAAATTGCCGAGAACCCGCGTCGAGAACATCGATGGGAACTGCATGACGGCAAGGGCATAGGCGATGGCAAAGATCAGCGCCGTGGCGACAAGGGGGCGGAGGGAGCGGTTCATTTCGCGGCTCCCTTCGTGGCGGGTCGCAGACGCGCCGGGGCGAGCCGGCTGGCCAATGGCGACTGGATCACGAGGACGATGAAGATCAGGCCCGCCTTGACGATGAGGTTGAATTCGGGTGGGAAGCCGGAGACCAGAATGCCGGTATTCATCGCCTGGATGATCAGCGCGCCGATGACGGCAAGCGGCACCGAGAAGCGCCCGCCGAGCAGCGACGTGCCGCCGATGACGACGGCGAGAATGGCGTCGAGTTCGAGCCACAGGCCCGCATTATTGGCGTCAGCCCCCCGGATGTCGCCAGCGACAATAATGCCGGCAATGGCGGCGCAAAAGCCGGAGAGGGAATAGACCAGGAGCAGCAGCATGCGGCTGCGGATGCCGGCAAGGCTCGCCGCCGCGCGATTGACCCCGACCGCCTCGATGAAAAGGCCGATGGCCGTGCGCCGAACAATCAGGGTCACCACGATCGCCAGCACCAGGGCAATGACCGCCGCCATGGGAAAGCCGAGGAAGGAGCCGGTACCGATATAAACCAGCGTCGGATCGGTAAAGGTGACGATAAAACCTTCGGTGATGAGCTGGGCAATGCCACGCCCGGCGACCATCAGCACGAGCGTCGCGATAATCGGCTGGATATCGAGGATGGCAACCAATACGCCGTTCCAGAGCCCGCAAAGGAGCCCAACCGTCAGCGCTGCGACAACGGCAATCGGGGCGGGATAGCCGGCGACGACCATTGTCGCCGCAACCGCCCCGGCGACGGCCATGACCGCGCCCACCGAGAGATCGACGCCCTTGGTGGCGATGACGCCCACCATGCCGATGGCCAGGATCGCGACCGGCGCGCCACGATTGAGCACGTCGATCAGCGAACCGAAGAAGCGGCCATCCTGCCAGGTGACGCGGAAGAAATTGGGAAACAGCAGCCAGTTGATCAGCAACACGCCGACCAGGGCCAGCAATTGCGGGTTGGCGAGTTTGACGAGCGAGCGGCGGATCATGAGGCTGCTCCTTCGCGGTGATTGGCGATGGCCTGCACGATGACCCCGGGATTGATGTTTTCGCCATTGAGCTCGGCGACGAGTTCGCGATCGCGCATGACGACGATGCGCGAGGAATAGGCGACGACTTCGTCGAGCTCGGAGGAAATGACGACGAGCGCCAGGCCCTCGTCGCGCAGGCGATTGATGGTGCGCACGATTTCGGCATGCGCGCCCACATCGATGCCGCGGGTCGGCTCGTCGAGAATGAGGAAGGCCGGGTCGGTCGCGAGCCAGCGCGACAGGATCACCTTCTGCTGGTTGCCGCCCGAGAGCAGTTTGACCGGCATATCGAGCGAGGCGGCGCGGATATCCATGCTCTCCCCGAAGCGGCCGGCGATTTCCATCTGCTCGTCGCGCGTCAGCGCGCTGAACCAGCCGAGCTTGCCCTGGAGGGCAATGACGATGTTTTCGCGCACGGAAAGATCGCCGAAAATGCCTTCGGCTTTTCGATCCTCGGGGCAAAAGCCGAAACCGCGGGCGATGGCGTCGGTCGGTCGGGAGATCGATGTGGTCTTTCCGGCGACGGCAACAGTGCCTTCATCCGCAGCATCGGCGCCAAACATGATGCGCGCCATTTCCGTGCGCCCGGACCCAAGAAGCCCGGCAACGCCCACGACCTCGCCCTTGTGAATGGTCAGGTTGAACGGATGCACGCTGCGCTTGCGCCCATATCCCTTGAAGTCGAGCAGAACCTCGCCAAGCGGGCGGTTTTCCTCGAGCTTTGTCGCGCCGGAGAAGGCAATGTCCTTGCCCAGCATCAGGCGCACGACATCGGTGCGCGTCAGGTTGTCGAGGGACTTGGTGTCGATCAATTTGCCATTGCGGAGGATCGTCACGCGGTCGGCAATGGCAAAGACCTGGTCGAGGAAATGGGTGATGAAGACGACGGCGAGCCCCGATTTCTTAAGATCGCCAATGATCTCGAACAGCCGCTCGACTTCATTGCGATCGAGCGATGCCGTCGGTTCGTCGAGAATAAGCACCTTGCCCGAAAGCTCGACCGCGCGGGCGATGGCAACGATCTGCTGCACCGCCACCGAATGGGCGCCGAGTTCGCTCGATGGGTCGATATCGAGACCATAGCGGGCGAGGACCGCTGCGGAATCGCGCTCCATCTTCTTGCGGTCGACAAAGCCGAACCAGGTCGGCTGGTGGCCGAGATAGAGGTTTTCGGCGACCGAGCGGTTGGGCAGGAGATTGACCTCCTGATAGACCGTGCCGATACCATAGGTCTGGGCATGCTGGGGATTGTTGAGCGTCACCGGGACACCCGCGACGAGGACCTCGCCCAGGCTTGGCTGGTAAGCGCCGGTCAGGATCTTGATCAGCGTCGACTTGCCGGCGCCGTTTTCGCCGAGCAGCGCATGCACCTCGCCGGGCTTGAGGCCGAAATCGACCTTGTCGAGCGCCACGTGGTTGCCGAAAATCTTGACGATTCCGCGCGCTTCAAGCGCGTAGCCGGTCTCCGCCATAGTCCCCCCTGCCGCTCGAACCAGAGCGGGTGTCATCTTGCGTGGCCGCCTTGCCTTCACGACCACCGTGCTGCCCTCGGGCTTGACCCGAGGGTCACTATCGCCAAGCGCGACACCAATGTGGCTCCCGATATGGCCCTCGGGTCAAGCCCGAGGGCAGCACGGCGGCTGGGTTAGCCACGAGAGTAAAGAATGAGGCGGGCAGAGGCACGCAAGGCGCCTCTGCCCTTAGGTCAGATCAGTACCCAAGACCCTTGCGGCGGTCGTATTCGCCCTGCGGATCATCTTCAGAGGTGTAGAGCTTGGACTCGGTGATGATGAACTTTTCCGGTTCAGTGCCATCGGCCCAGAAGGCAGCGAGGGCGTCGAAGGCCGGGCCGGCCATGTTCGGGGTCAGTTCGACGGTGGCATTGGCTTCGCCCGCGGCAATGGCGGTGAAGATATCGGGCACGGCGTCGATCGAGACAACGAGAATGTCGGTGCCGGGCTTCAGGCCAGCGTCCTTGATGGCCTGGATGGCGCCAACGGCCATGTCGTCATTGTGGGCATAGACTGCGCAGATATCAGCGCCGCCATTGGAGGATTTGAGGAATGCCTCCATGACTTCCTTGCCCTTGGAACGGGTGAAGTCACCGGTCTGGCTCTGCGCGATGGTGATGTTGGCAGCGCTTGCAATGCCTTCTTCAAAGCCCTGCTTGCGGTTGATGGCCGGGCTCGAGCCCACTGTGCCCTGCAGTTCGACGACGTTGCAGTCTTCGCCACCCACGGCGTTGACCAGCCATTCGCCGGCCACGCGGCCTTCAAGCACCTGATCGGAAGCAACCGAGGTCAGATACAGGTCCTCCGGAGCGTCGATGCCACGATCGAGCAGGATGACGGGAATTTCGGCTTCCTTGGCTTCGGTCAGCACGTCGTCCCAGCCGGTCGCGACCACGGGGGCAACAAGGATGGCGTCAACGCCCTGGGCGATAAAGCCGCGAATGGCCTTGATCTGGTTTTCCTGCTTTTGCTGGGCGTCGGCGAACTGAAGCTGAACGCCGCGTTCTTCGGCCTGCTGCTTGGTCACGGACGTTTCGGCAGCGCGCCAGCCCGATTCCGAACCGATCTGCGAAAAGCCGATGACCTTGCCGGTCAGGTCCTGCGCAAAGGCAGCAGTGGACAAGGCAGTAGCGAGGCCGGCCGCGATGGCCAGCTTGGTGATGATGCTCACGATGGATCCTCCCAAAAGATCGCCCGGCGTTTGCGCTTCGGGCGATGAGAGGACGCTATATAAAGTACTATTATATGTAAAGAGGGTTCGGAGGCCCAATGAAGAACGGCGGCCCGAGGGCCGCCGTTTGCACATTTGCTGTTTTCCTGGAGAGACTTACCAGTCGAACTGCTTGGCCATGGTCACCTTGAAGGTGCGGCCCGTCGAGCGGTCAACCGACAGGTTCTGGCGGAAGTCGGCATTGAAGACATTGTCGATGCCGAGCTGCAGCTCGGTGCCGGCGAGGGGGCCAGTGTCCGGTTTCCAGGTCGCGAACAGATCGAGCGTCGCATAGGCCTCGGCCGTGCCGTTGCCGCCGAAGGCACCGGCTGCGACTACATAACGGCCCTTGTCGGCAAGGGTCAGGCGGGCACCGACATCGAGGTCGTGCTCGACATTGCGGATCCCCACGGTCAGGGCCACCTTGCTCTGTGGCACAGTGGTGAGCGGGGTATTGTTGACGAGGTTATCGCCGATGGTCAGTCCATAGGCGAGGTTGGCATAGAGCAGTTCGCTGTCATAGGAGGCTTCAACCTCGATGCCATAGATCCGCGCCCTGCCGATATTGCCGTAATAGGTCGTCGCCGGCTGGCCGACGGCGGGGGTCGCATTGGAGGCGATGAGGTTGGTCAGGTCGCTATAGAACGCCGTGGTCTTGAGCGCCGCGCTGTCGCCCGAGGTCAGGAGGTCATGACCCGAAAGGGCAAAGCCGGCTTCAAAAGTCTCGGCGCTCTCCTTGGCGAGGTTGAGGCTGGCATTCTTGCGCACGGCAACCGAATAGAGCTCGTCGATGGTCGGCAGGCGCTCGGTATGCGCATAGGACGCGAAGATACCGATATTGTCGGTGACGTCGTAATGCGCGGCGATCTTGGGCGAGAAGGCGCTGCCATTGATTTCAGGAGCACCGGTGATGGAATCCACCCAATGGAAGTCGCCACGGGCGCCGGCGATCAGGGTGAGCTTTTCGGCCCAGATGAACTCGTTCTGGACATAGATACCAAGCTTGTCTTCGCTGCCCTGCGGGTGCGCCGGAAGCGGCGCGGCATTGCCCGGACGAACAACGGAGCGTTCGAGCGTCGAGGCCTGGATGCCGGCAGTGAGATAGTTCTCGAAGTCGTCGGTGATCCACTCGACGGTGTTGTCGGCGGTCAACTGCCAGGTCTTGTAGCCATAGCGGGTGTCGACGAGGATATTGTCGGCGGTGATCAGGCCGACGCCCGGAACCACCGATCCCACGACCGTGCGCGGGCCGCCGACGACGGCGCGGTGGTTGGTCTGGTCGTTCTGGGTGTCCGAATAGCTCAGGTTGACCTTGAGATCGACCCAGGGATTGTCCGTTGCCGGATTTTCCCAGATCAGCACCGCGGTCTGGTCGACCACGTCGCGATCGGTGACGCCGAAGACGGCATTGGTGCCGGTCTGGGCATAGGCCTGATCCTTGGCGCTACTCTGCCAACGCTGGTAGGAGAGGCTCAGCTCCTGCTCGCCCAGCTGCGCCGTGCCCTTGATCAGGCCCGAAAGCGTGCTGAAGTCCGAGCCGTCGAGAACCGTGCCATTGGCCAGCGTCACGTCCTCGCGGCGGCGCCAATTGCCGGCCGCCAGGATTTCGAACGTGTCGGTGACCTGCTGGGCCAGAACCGCCGAAGTCAGCGTGCCCGTGCCATTGCTGTCAAAGCCGGCCTTTACGCGCAGCGCGCCCGTATTGCCGTCCTGGATGAAGTCCGAAGCATCCTTGGTCGTAAAGTTGATCACGCCACCGATGGCGCCGGCGCCATAAAGCGTAGAGGAGGCGGGACCGCGGAGGACCTCGACTTGCTTATAGAGTTCGGGATCGGAGAAGAACGAGCCCATGCGATATTGCTCGTTGAATTTTGGCGCGCCGTCGACCGTGACGATGACGCGCGAGCCGTCCGAGGAGTTTTCCGTGGTGCCGATGCCGCGGATATTGAACGCCTCGCCGAACTGGCGCTGGCTACCCACCATGGTGACACCAGGCACGTTGGCGAAAAGGTCGCCCGTGGTCGAGGCCTGGAGCTGATCGATATCGTCCTGATTGATGACCGTGACGGCCTGCGGCGTGTCGATGGCCACCTTGGGCGCACCGGCGCCGATCACCAGGCGTTCGAGCAGCGTGATATTGGTTGCGTTGACATTCTGCGCTTGCGCACCCTGCTGCGCAACGATGGCCAGCGCGACGCCGCCCAAAAGCGCGACCGCGCGTGACTTAACCAGCCCCATTTTCGTCTCCAGACATTTTTTTTATCGGTCTTCGGCTGGCTGGCGGGAGGCTGGCTTGCCGGCTTGAAAGAAACAAGACTCTTTCAATCACCTATTGCGTGGATAAATTAATCTGGTTATGTGAGTCAAGTTTAATTCTTCCGCCACGACGTCCCTGCGCGACGCCGTAAAACGCTGACTCAATTGGATAAATTATGCCTGGATCGAAGGAGTCTCCACAGCCGAACCAACAGGAAAAGGTCGTCCTCAGCGACGATATTCTGGGTGGGCGCTCGGAGATCGTGATCGATCACCACGGTGTTAGCTATCGGTTGCGGGTCACGCGGCAGGACAAACTCATCCTCACAAAATAGGCCCAAGCCGTGATCGAGATAGTCGCCAAAACCGCAGACGAAATTCGCGCCCTGAGAGCGTTGCATCCGCAGATGCGTGAGCGGGACTTTGCCCGCATCCATGGCATTGCCGAGGGCCAGCTGGTGGCTGCCGAAGTCGGGCTCACCGCCACCCGCATCAGCGCCGATGTCGGCGCGGTGCTGAGGGGTCTCGAGGCGGTTGGCGAAGTCATGGCGCTGACGCGCAATGAAAGCGCCGTGCATGAAAAGATCGGCCCCTACGAAAAGGTCTCGATCAATCCCCACGCCTCGATCGTTCTGGGCGAGCAGATTGACCTGCGCATCTTCCCCAGCCGCTGGGTTCATGGCTTTGCCATCGAGAAGACCGCCGAAGACGGCTCGGTCAAGCGCTCGCTGCAATTCTTCGATCGCGCTGGCGACGCGGTCCATAAGGTGCACGCACGCCCGGCCACCAATATCGAGGCATGGACTGCCCTCGTCGCCACGCTGCGTCTTGACGAGCAGACCAACACGCTGGCGGTCACGCCTTACGTAAAGCTGCCGGTAGAGGCCGCCCCTGCGCCCGTTTCCGAGTTGCGCGACTCCTGGTCGGCCATGACCGACACGCACCAGTTCTTCGGCCTCCTCAAGAAGCTCAATTTCGACCGCCTCGAAGCGCTCGAAACCGTCGGCGAGGACTATGCCTGGCAGCTCGACCACACCGCCGTCGAATCCATGTTCAAGCGCGTGGCCGGGACCGACCTGCCAATCATGGTCTTTGCCGGCAATGCTGGCTGCATCCAGATCCACTCCGGCCCGATCACCAATGTCAGCCCCATGGGCCCATGGCTGAACGTGCTCGACGAGACCTTCCACCTGCACCTGCGCCTCGACCACGTCACCGCCGCCTGGGCCGTGCGCAAGCCGACCGCGGATGGCCACGTCACTTCAGTCGAACTCTATGACGAAAACCGCGAACTGATCATTCAGTTCTTCGGCAAGCGCCATGAAGGCGTCGACGAGCGCCAGGAATGGCGCGCCGTCGTCGAGCAACTGCCGCTCTTTTCCACCTCCAACGCTGCTTGAGTTTGAGAACAATGCGCATCCGCACCATGACCTCCCTTGCCGCCGCCCTTTCGGCCGCGGTCTTTCTCGCAGCACCGGTCTCGGCCCAGGAGTTGCACAAGTTTGCCGATACGACCCGTCTGGTCTCGATCGGCGGTTCGCTGACCGAGATCTTTTATGAACTCGGCGCCGAAGGCACGCTGGTCGCCCGCGACCAGACCGCGCTCTATCCCGAAGCCGCTTTGACGCTTCCCGACGTTGGCTATATGCGCGCATTAGCGCCCGAAGGCGTGCTCTCGGTGAACCCGACCGGCCTCCTTGTCATCGAAGGCAGCGGCCCGCCGGAAGCCCTCGAAGTGCTGGCCAATGCCGGCGTCGAATACCAGACCGTGCCCGAAGGCTACTCGGCCGAAGGCGTCATTATCAAGGTCCGCGCCGTGGGCGAGGTCCTTGGTCTCGACGCGGAAGCTGAGGCGCTGGCCACTGAACTTGAAGCCGAATTTGCCGCGCTAAAAGCCCGCACCGATGCGGTCGAAGGGCCCAAGAAAATCTTGTTCATCCTCTCCAACCAGGGCGGCCAGATCCAGGCGTCCGGCACCGGCACGGCAGCCAATGGCATCATCACGCTCGCCGGCGCTGAAAACGCCGTCACCGAATATGAAGGCTACCGCCCGCTCTCCGAGGAAGCCATCACCGCAGCGGCGCCTGACGTGATCTTGCTGATGGACCGCGGCGGGGACCATGGCGCGACCGAAACCGAGCTCCTCGCTCACCCCGCCATCGCCCTGACCCCGGCAGGTCAGAACAAGGCGATCTACCGCATGGATGGCGCCTATCTCCTCGGCTTTGGCCCCCGGACCGCGGCCGCCGCCGGCGAACTCGCCGACCTGGTTTACGGCCAAGCCGCACACTGACGAGACGGATAAATGGCCAGCATCATGACCTTGCCTGCATCAGGCACGTTGACTCGACCCGAAGGTGACCGCAGCCATATCGGCCGCCTCACCGTCATCGGTCTGGTCTTTGCGCTCCTCGCAGCCATGGTGCTGTCCATGACCACGGGAGCCTCCGGCGCCTCCGCCATCAACCTCATCGGCTCCTGGCTTGGCCTCGTGCCGGCCGACGACCCGGCGCTGCTCCGCGACCACGCCGTCATCGTCAATATCCGCATGCCGCGCATGGTGCTCGGCGTGCTGATCGGGGCCGGGCTTGCCATTTCGGGCCTGCTTATGCAGGGGCTGTTCCGCAACCCGCTAGCCGATCCGGGACTTGTCGGCGTCTCGAGCGGCTCGGCGCTTGGCGCTGTCATCATCATCGTCTTGGGCGGTACGGCGCTGGCGCCATTCACCTCGGCGGTGGGGATATGGGCCTTGCCGGCGGCGGCCTTCGGCGGCGGGCTGATCACTACTACCATTCTCTATCGCGTTGCGACGCGAGGCGGCCAAACTGCTATGGCGACTATGCTTTTGGCCGGTATCGCCATCGGCGCGTTGGCTGGGGCCTTCAGTGGCGTGCTGACCTATATTGCCAGCGAAAATCAGCTGCGCGACCTGACCTTCTGGGGCATGGGGTCGCTGGCCGGCGCAACCTGGATCAAGGTGCTCGCCGCCGGTCCCATTATCGTCGTCGCACTTGCGATGGCGGGGTTTTTATCCAAGGGCCTCAATGCCATGACGCTGGGCGAGGCGACCGCTTCGCACCTCGGCGTGCCGGTGCAGCGGTTCAAACGTCTCACCATTTTGGCAGTTGCGGCGGCGACCGGCGCCTCGGTGGCGGTGAGCGGGGGCATCGGTTTTGTCGGTATCGTCGTGCCGCATCTGTTGCGTCTCGTGATCGGCCCCGATCATCGCTATTTGTTACCCGCCAGTGCACTTTTGGGGGCTACTTTTCTCCTTATGTGTGACGCTTTGAGCCGCATCATCGTGGCCCCTGCGGAATTGCCGATCGGCATTGTCACGGCAGCCTTTGGCGGTCCGTTCTTCCTCTGGATTCTGCTGCATCGCCGCAGCGCTTTCGCTTGGTGAGATCAATGATCGCCATCGACTCGATCGACGTCACCGTCAGTGGCCGCAAGATCCTTCATGACGTCTCGCTCGAGGCCCCGGCCGGCAAGCTGACGGCCATCATCGGGCCCAATGGCTCGGGCAAGTCGACGCTCCTTAAGGCGCTGTGTCGCGACTATGCCTATACCGGCACCATCACGCTCGATGGCCGCGACATCGCCGGCATGAGCGCGGTGGAGATCGCGAGCCAGCGCGCGGTGCTGCCGCAGTCGAGCAATCTGCCCTTTCCGTTCACCGTCCGCGAAGTGGTGGCCATGGGCCTCACCGCCGGGCGGCCGGGTGTGCATCCACGGGCGCTGCAGCATCTGCCCGAAGAAGCGCTGGCGCGCGTCGATCTCTCGGGTTTCGGCGGGCGCTTTTATGGCGAACTTTCGGGAGGCGAGCAGCAGCGCGTGCAATTGGCGCGAGTGCTGTGCCAGGTCTGGGAGCCAGTCGTCGACGGCGTGCCGCGGTATCTCTTTCTCGACGAGCCAGTCTCGAGCCTCGATATCAAGCACCAGCTGATGATCATGGATGTAGCAAAACGCTTTGCCCGCAGCGGTGGCGGCGTCATCGCCGTGCTGCACGATCTCAATCTCACCGCGCTTTATGCCGATGCCATCACGGCACTGCGCGAGGGTCGGGTGGTGGCAAGCGGGCGGCCCGAGGCGGTGCTGACGGACGAGGTGTTGGAAGCGGTGTTCGACGTGCCCTTGAGGGTCGGCGTTGCGCCGCGGGTTGGATCGTTTGTCTTGCCGCAATCGGTAGGGCAGGGCGTGGCGGTCGAGGTGGCTTGAGGGTTCGGTGGGTGTTGCTCCACCCCCTCCCATCCTCCCCCATCAAGGGGGAGGTGCCGGCCGGTGTATATGGTGAGATAGCGCCCCAAACTCGATCTTCACCTCCCCCTTGATGGGGGAGGCCGGGAGGGGGTGTTGGCAGGCGCTGAACTAGGCCGATTTACCGCCCCAATTTCCCATCGACGATAGAGGTCGCGAGCGGCGCTGGTCGGGTGACCGGCGTCGTGATCTCAACCACCTGACCGGTGCGCGACGAAGTCTCGAACGCTTCCATCACTTCAAGGACGTGCAGCGCAAGGTCGCCACTGGCGCGGTGGGGGCGGTTTTCGACGATCGCATGGGCCATGTCGGCAAGGCCGATGGAGCGGTAATTGCCGTCGGCATAGGGCTGATCGGTGTCGACATTGGCCCACTCGCCGCCCTTCTTGAGCAGTTCTACCTGACCACCAAAATGGTTGGGATCGGGCACGATGAGGCTGGCTTCCGTACCGTAGATTTCGAGCGGCACATGTTTGTGTCCGGCGACGTCAAAGCTCATCGAGATCTGCACGACGGCGCCATTGGCAAAGACCAGCGAGCCGGACACGTGAGTCGCAACATGGACGGGAATGACCTCGCCATTGCGCTCCTTGGACGTGATCGTGCGCGTGTCACGCAGCATGGTGCCGGTGCCGAACACCCGCGCCACGGGGCCGAGAAGATTGACGAGATCTGTGATGTAGTAGGGACCCATGTCGAGCATGGGGCCGCCGCCGGCTTCGTAATAGAAGGCCGGATTAGGGTGCCAGCGCTCGTGACCCGGGCACATGAAATAGGCCGTGCCGCCCACGGCCTGGCCGAGTTGGCCTTCGTCCATGATGCGGCGCGCCGTCTGGTGCGAGCCACCGAGAAAGGTGTCGGGAGCGGAGCCGACGCGGAGATTTTTGGCCCTGGCCGCCTCGACCAGCTTCTTGCCCTCGGCAAAGACGATGCCGAGCGGCTTTTCCGAATAGACGTGCTTGCCGGCATCGACGGCGCGCAGACCGACATCGACATGGGCCTTGGGAATGGTGAGGTTGAGGATAATCTCGATCTCGGGATCGGCAAACAGCGCATCCATGCTGACCGCCTTGACGCCGAATTCGGCGGCGCGCGCCTCGGCGGCGGCGGGGTTCATGTCGGCCACGGCCTTGATGTCGAGCACAGGAAATCCCTGCGCGGCCTTGAGATAGGCCGAAGAAATATTACCCAGGCCAACGATACCGATGCCTACCTTGCGCATCACTCTCTCCCATTGTCGCGACCCAAACAGGACGGATCGCCTCTCTCGCCGCCATGGTCCGGCCGCGTCCTCAAGAAAGCTTCTGACATGTTAGCTCCGACCGAGACAACGGCAATCGAAGGGGCAGTGGTCTAGGTGTCGTTGTAC
>JGI20283J15916_100016_pt1 | contig 30386 bp, 27 predicted proteins | sample Plalitdecfosmids_FD_15916 | JGI IMG/M metagenome (IMG submission 15916) | reverse complement strand
AAACCTTAAAAGCTTTAAAAGCCTTATATATTCTTTTTTTTCTTATAAAACTTAAAACCTTAGAGGCTATTTAAGTTGCTGATTTATATTAATTTTATTGTTCAAACATGAGAGCTTAGTACGTGAAACATGAGAGCTTAGTACGTTAGCCATGAGAGCTTAGTACGTTAGCCATGAGGGTTTAGTTCGTTAAACATGAGAGCTTAGTACGTTAAACATGAGAGCTTAGTACGTGAAACATGAGAGCTTAGTACGTACTATCAACAGGTTGAACTGCTGATCTTCGGATGCACTCCGGCGGCGGTCCCGATGATGTAGAACGTGTCGTGCACATTCGCGACCCAGTCGCGCAGCGCCTCGTTCATGGCATCCTTCAGCGTGGCGGCCCCACTGGTGACGGGGATCACCTCCGCACCCAGCAGCTTCATGCGAAACACGTTGGGCTGCTGCCGTGCCACGTCCGTCGCGCCCATGAAGATCACGCAGGGCAGGCCGAAGCGGGCGCATACGGTGGCGGTCGCGACGCCGTGCTGGCCCGCGCCGGTTTCCGCGATGATGCGCGTCTTGCCCATGCGGATCGCCAGCAGGATCTGCCCGATGCAGTTGTTGATCTTGTGCGCGCCGGTATGGTTCAGCTCGTCCCGCTTGAACCAGACCTCCGCCCCCATGCCTTCCGGCGCATCCAGCCGCAGCGCATCGGTCAGCCGTTCGGCGTAATAGAGCGGGCTGGGGCGGCCGACATAATGTTCCAGCAGATCGTCGAACTCGGCCTGAAAGCGCGGATCTTCCTTGGCGGCGCGATATTCACGCTCCAGATCCAGTACCAGCGGCATCAGGGTTTCGGCGACATACCGGCCGCCGAACTGGCCGAAATGGCCACGCTCGTCCGGCTGGTTGCGGAAGGAATTGGGCTGGCTGCTCATGCCGCAGCGCCTGCCATGCGTCGCGCGCCCTGTCCAGCATCGGCAGGTTGCCAAGGGCAGCCGGCGGCCATAAGGCGCGAACCATTAGCAACAAGAAGGTCTCGGAAGTGACAGTGCCGCTGCAACAGCTCTGGCCGGAGGAACTGGCGGAACGCTACCGCGCGCGCGGCTATTGGCCGGGCGAGACGTTCCGCGCCATGCTGCGGCGACGGATCGCGGAGAGCGGCGAGCGGATCGCGGTGGTCGGCGGGGCCGAACGCTGGACCTATGTCGAGCTGGGCCGGCGGATCGATCTTGCCGCGGCCGGCTTCCTGGCGCTGGGCCTGCAGCCGGGCGCGCGGGTGGTGGTGCAACTGCCCAATGTGCCCGAGTTCCTGTCCGTCACCTTTGGCCTGATGCGCGCCAACCTGGTCCCGGTGTTCGCCGTGCCGGCCCACCGCCAGACGGAGATCGCGCATTTCGCCCGGAAGGCGGAGGCCGCCGCGCTGGTGGTGGCGGATCGGCATGACGGCTTCGACTATCCGCCGATGGCTGATGCCGTGCAGGCGGAGGTTCCGACCCTGCGGCACGTGGTGGTGATCGCGCCGGGCGCCGCGCCCTTCGGCGAGGGCGTCGAAGCCGCCTTGCCGCAGGAGGATGTCAGCCCGTCCTCGGTCGCGCTGGTGCAGATCAGCGGGGGCAGCACGGGCCTTTCCAAGCTGATCCCGCGCACGCATGACGATTATCTCTACTCCATCCGCGCCAGCAACCCGATCTGCGGGCTGGATGCGGACAGCCGCTATCTGGTGGCGCTGCCCGCGGCGCACAATTTTCCGATGAGCTCGCCCGGCCATTTCGGCGCGATCGTGGCGGGTGCGCGGGTGGTGATGGCGCCGGCGCCCACGCCCGACGTCGCCTTCCCGCTGATTGCGGCGGAGGGCGTCACCATCACCGGCCTGGTGCCGCCGCTGGCACTGCTGTGGCTGCAGGCGGCGAAGCGCGGGGGGCATGACCTGTCGAGCCTCCGGGTGCTGCAGGTGGGCGGGGCCAAGTTCATGGCGGAGGCGGCGAAGCGCGTGCGCCCGGAGCTGGGCTGCACCCTGCAGCAGGTTTTCGGCATGGCCGAGGGGCTGGTGAATTATACGCGGCTGGACGATCCGGAGGACATCATCACCGGCACGCAAGGGCGCGCGATCAGCCCGGATGACGAGGTGCTGGTGCTGGACGATGCCGGCAACCCGGTGCCGGAAGGCGAGGCCGGGCACCTGCTGACCCGCGGCCCTTACACGATCCGCGCCTATCACGACGATCCCGCTGCCAATGCCCGCGCCTTCACGGCCGACGGCTTCTATCGCACCGGTGACGTGGTGCGGCGATTTCCGGGCGGCTACCTGGAGGTGCAGGGCCGCGCTACCGACCACATCAACCGCGCGGGCGAGAAGGTCAGTGCCGAGGAGGTGGAGGATCACCTGCTGGCCCATCCGCAGGTGTTCGATGCCGCGGTCGTCTCGCTGCCGGACCGGTTCCTTGGGGAGCGCAGCTGCGCCTTCATCATCGCGGACGGGGGCGCGCCTGATCCCGCCGCGCTGAAGGCATGGATGCGCGGGCGCGGCATTGCTGCGTTCAAGGTGCCGGACCAGATCGTGTTCGTGGATGATTTCGCCACCACCGCGGTGGGCAAGGTCAGCCGCAAGGAATTGCGCGCCAGTCTGCGGGCGCGGCTGCTGGCCGGGGAAGGAACCGCCTGATGATCGATTATGCTACCTTTCGCGAACAAGTTGCTGAATTCCTTGGGACGGAGAGCCTGGAGCAGGACGTCAACCTGCTGGATCAGGGGCTGGACTCGATGCGCGCGATGAACCTGGCGCTGGAGTGGGAAGCGGAAGGCATTCCGCTCGACTTCGCCGACCTCGCGGAATCGCCGACGCTGCGGGGATTATGGACGCTGGTGGAGGAGCGGCAGGGCTCTTGACCCGCTTCCCGCCGACGACATTTCCGCTGACCGAGGCGCAGGAAGGGCTGTTCTATGCCCAGCTGCTCGATCCGGCCAATCCGGTGTTCAACACCGGCCAGTATCTCGATCTTGCCGGCGAACTGGACGTGGCAGCCTTGTCGCGTGCCGTGGCACAGGCCGGCATCGAGGCCGAGGCATTGCGGCTGCGCATCCTGCCGACCGGCAGGCAGGAGCTGCAAGATGATCTGCATATTCCATTGCAAGTCATTGATTGCACTGGCTCTGCTGATCCGGAGCATCTGGCGCTGACACTGATCCGCGCCGACATCGCGACGCCGGTTGACCCGGGGCATGAGCCACTGGTGCGCCAGCGGCTTTATCGGCTGGCACCGCAGCGGCACCTGTGGGCGCAGCAGGTGCATCATCTCGCGATCGACGGCTACGGCATGGTGCTGCTGACCGCGCGGGTGGCGGAGCTGTATGGCCGCTACCTCGCCGGGCAGGACACTGGCGGCCGCACGCTTGCGCCCTTGGTTGGTGTGCTCGCGGAGGATGCCGCGTATCGGAGCTCGCCGGAACGTGCCGCCGATGCGGCGTGGTGGCGGGAGTATCTGCAAGGCATGGAAGATGTGACCGGTATGGTCCCGGGCCGCGCCGGGTCATCGCACAGCTTCATCCGCACCGAAGCTGCCCTGCCGGACCGGGTGCGTCTCGCCCTGCTGGACCGCGCCAGGGCAGCCGGGCTGGGCTGGCCTGATGTCTTGACCGCGCTGACTGCGGCCTACTGCCGGCGCTTCAGCGGCGGTGAGGAGCTGGTGGTAGGCGTGCCGCACATGGGCCGGATGGGCTCCGCCTCGGCGCGGGTGCCGGCAATGGTCATGAACGTGCTGCCCCTGCGCGCTGCCAACGGCGAGTTGCAACCGATCGAGACATATCTGGCGCAAGCAGCTGACAATCTTGCGCAAGTGCGCCGACATGGCCGCTACCGATCGGAACAGGTGCGGCGCGATCTGGGGCTGATCGGCGGCGACCGGCGGCTGTACGGGCCCCTGATCAACGTGCAGCCCTATGACCGCCCGCCGCGCATGGCGGGGTTGCAGGCCGGCCTGCATGTCACCGGGACCGGGCCGGTGGACGACATCCATTTCACCTTTCGCGGCGACGGCAGCAATGCGCTGTCGATCGAGGTGGATGCCAATCCTGCGCTCTACGATGCCGCGGCGGTACAGGCACACGGCACCCGCCTTGTGACCTTCCTTGAAGCCGCGCTGGCGGCAGAGCGGCTGGCCGATGTGCCCACCGCGACGCCGGAGGAGGCACGCACCGAGCTGGAGCGGTTCAACGATACCGCGCATCCGGTGCCTGGCGGGACGCTGGCGCAGTTGCTGGAGGGTGCCTTCGTCACCCACCGCGATGCCGTGGCGCTGCGTTTCACCGGGGCAGACATCACCTATGCCGAACTTGACCGGCGGACGCGGGCACTGGCGGCCGCGTTGCAGGCGCGTCGTGTCGGGCCGGAGGCGATCGTGGCCGTGGCCTTGCCGCGCTCGGTCGAGCTGGTCGTGGCGCTGGTCGCGGTGCTGCGCGCGGGCGGCGCCTACCTGCCGCTCGATCTGGAGCATCCGGCGGAGCGGATCGCGACCATTCTGGAGGGCGCACAGCCCTCCGTCGTGCTGGCCGAGGGTGACCCGCACGGCGTCTATGGGGCAGCATTGCTCCACCCGGCCGACTGGCCCGGAACAGGCGAGGCGCAGGCTTGTGCGGCCGGGCCGGCGAACGCCGCCTACGTTATCTACACCAGCGGTTCGACCGGTGCGCCGAAGGGTGTGGTGGTGGAACATCGCGCGATCGTGAACCGCCTGCTGTGGATGGCGGAGCAATACGGTGTCACAGGAACCGACCTTATCCTGCTGAAAACCCCGGCGACCTTCGATGTATCGGTATGGGAGTTCTTCCTGCCGCTGATCCGCGGCGCGACGCTGGTGGTGGCCCCGCCCGAAGCGCATCGCGACCCGCTGGCGCTGGCGCGGCTGATCCGGGGCGAGGGCATCACCACCCTGCATTTCGTGCCCTCCATGCTCGCCGCCTTCCTGGCCGCGCCGGAGAGTGAGGGGCTGGCGATCGCCCGCACCTTCACCAGTGGCGAGGAACTGCCTGCCGACCTGCGGGACCGGTTTCACAGCCGGATCAGGGGCGAGCTGCACAATCTGTACGGCCCGACCGAAGCGGCGGTGGATGTCAGCTACTGGCCGGCCGGGGCCGGGGATCGCAGCCGCCCGGTGCCGATCGGCCACCCGGTCTGGAACACGCGGCTGCTGGTGCTGGACGACGCCTTGCGCCCGGTGCCGCAGGGGATGACGGGCCAGCTGTTCATCGGCGGGGTGCAACTGGCGCGCGGTTATCTGGGCCGGCCGGACCTGACAGCGGAGCGGTTCGTCGCCGATCCGTATCACCCCGGTGAGCGGCTGTACGCCACGGGCGACCTGGCGCGGCGGCGGGATGATGGCGCAATCGAGTTCCTGGGCCGGGCGGATCACCAGGTGAAGATCCGCGGCCTCAGGATCGAGCTGGGCGAGGTCGAGGCGGCGATCGGCGATACCGGCCTCGCCAGTGCGGCTGTGGTGCTGGCGCGGGGGGAGCGGCTGGTGGCGTGGCTGGTACCGGCCTCGGGCTACGACGAGACGGCGCTGCGCACGGCGCTGGGCCGGCGGTTGCCGGCCTATATGGTGCCGGCCGCAATCGTGCCGCTTGCCGCCATGCCGGTGACGGCCAACGGCAAACTGGACCGGCGCGCCTTGCCGGAACCGGACTTCGCCAGCGAGGGCGGGGCGGCGCCGGCCACCGCGACGGAGCGGCGGCTGGCGGAGCTGTTCGCCGCAGTGCTGGAGCATGACGGGCCGCTGGCGGCCGGGGACGACTTTTTCGCGCTGGGCGGCCATTCCCTTTCGGCGGTGGATCTGCTGCTGCGCATCCGCGAGGAATGGGGACACGATCCGGGCCTCGCCACCCTGTTCGAGGTGGCGGACATTCGCGGGCTGGCGGCGCGGATCGACCATGCGGCGGAGGCGGATCATGGTACCGGGCCGCTGATCGTGCTGGCGCGGGGCGAGGAGAGCCCGCTGTTCCTGGTCCACCCGGCGGGCGGGCTGAGCTGGGGATATCGCACCATGGCCACCAGCCTGCGTCCGGCGCGCGCCGTCTACGGCCTGCAGGCGCCGGCGCTGGACGCCGGGGTGGCGGCGCCGGAGAGCCTGGAGCGGCTGGCGCATGATTATGCGCATCGCGTGGACCGGGCGGTGCCGGACGGGCCGGTGCACCTGGCGGGGTGGTCCGTCGGCGGGGTCATCGCGCAAGGGGTGGCGGTGGCGTTGCAGGACATGGGGCGCGAGGTCGGGCTGCTGGCGCTGCTGGATGCCTACCCCGCGGATTGCTGGCGCGCGGAGCCGGAGCCGACGGAGGCGCAGGCGCTGCGCGCGCTGCTGGCGATCGCCGGGCTGGACCCCGAGGCTCATCCGGAGCTGACCACGCGGGAACAGGTCACCGGCTTCCTGCGGGGCAGCGACTCTCCGCTGGGGAGCCTGCCGCCGGCCGTGCTGGACGGCGTGGTGCGGGTGGTGCTGGACAATAACCGGCTGGTGCGCGGGCACCATCACCGGCGCTTTGCCGGGACGCTGACGCATATCCGGGCCGGGCTGGACCACGCCGACAAGCCGCAACTGGTGCCTAACAGCTGGGGCGCCTACGCCGGTGCGGTGGAATGCCTGACCGTGCCGTTCCTACACCCGCAGCTGACCGGACCGGAGGCCAGCGCGCTGATCGCGCCGCTGCTTTCCGAGCGGATGGCGCGATTCAGCCCAGCTTCCGGCTGACAATCTCCACGAAGATAGCCGCGGCCTGCGGCAGCAGCGCGTCGTCGAAATCGTAGGCGGGGTTGTGGCACATGGCGCTGTCCTGCCCCAGGAACAGATAGGCGCCGGGCGCGGCCTGCAGCAGCAGGGCCATGTCGTCCGTGAACGGATAGGGCGGATGATCGCGCACCACCTTGCCTGCTCCCAGCACGGTGGCGGCGGCGGCGGCAGCCTCGTCCGCGGCGGCGGAGTCGTTCACGCAGGGGGGCACCTCCGCCGCAGGGGTGCAGGTGATCGTGCAGCCGGTGAGTGCGGCCATGCCGGTGCAGGCCTGCTGCAACCGGTCCCATAGCAGCGCCAGCACTTCGGGCTTCAATGCGCGCAGCGTGCCGGAAAGCGTGGCGGTGGCCGGGATGATGTTGTGCGAGGTGCCCGCCTGCAATGCGCAGGCGGTAACGAGACCGCTTTCCGCCGGGTCGAGATAGCGGCCGGCGAGGGAGGATATCTCCACCGCCAGCCGGGCGGCGGCCTGCAACGGATCGACCGCCTTGTAGAAGGCAGCGCCGTGGCCGCCGGTCCCCTGCACCAGGATGTCCCAGATGATGTAGCCGTTCAGCACCGGGCCGGCGGCGATACCGGCGGTGCCGGGCGGCAGCAGCGGCATGTTGTGGAAGGCGTAAACCGCATCGAAGGGGAACCGGTCGAGCAGCCCGTCGGCCAGCATGGCGCGGGCGCCCTGGCCGTTCTCCTCCGCCGGCTGGAAGATCAGCACGACCCGGCCGCTGGCGGGCGGGTTCGCCGCGAGGTGCTGCGCCACGCCGAGCAGCGCGGCGGTGTGGCCGTCATGGCCGCAGGTGTGGGCGATGCCGGGCACGGTGGAGTGCCAGTCCTTGCCACTTTCGTCCGCCATCGGCAGCGCGTCCATGTCGGCGCGCAGCGCGACCGACGCGCCAGGCTGGCCGCTGTCGATCACCGCCACCACGCCGGTGCCGCCGATGCCGGTGTACGGGTCGAGGCCAAAGCTGCGCAGCCGGTCGGCCACGATGGCGGCGGTGCGGCTCTCCTGAAAGGCAAGCTCAGGGTGGCGGTGCAGGTCGCGGCGCCACTCGGTCATGGCAGGAGCAAGGGCGTGCAGGGCGGCGGGAATGGTCATAAGCGGCGCTGTAGCGGGGGGTGGACGTGGCGGCCAGACCGGGTGTGAGGCACGGCGGGCCGGGACTTGCGACCGCGACGGCGGCGTTCCGCACGGTTGGCGGGGACGGGCAGGGTGCCATCGCCGGCATGCGGATCGTCGGAGACCGCAGGACCAGGAAGGAAGGCTGGCGTGGGCGAAGTTGACAGGTCTGACACAGTACTGGGCGCAGCTTGCGGCGAGGTGGCGGGGGCGTCTTCACCACTTCGCGGACAGGGTGCCTCGGTGGCGAGCAGCGCATCCACATGGGCGCGGGCATCGTCGGTCCAGCGGTCCCATGCTGTGCCCGCGTCCGCGCGGGCCTGCTCGATCCGCTCGGCTGCCTCGCGCCGTTCACGCTCCCACTCGTCCTCGCCGAAGCCGCCGGCTTCCTCCTCCTCCTGCCGGTCGGCTTCCTGTTCGGCGGCACTGTCGGTGAAGCTGGCGCGGTCGGGCGGGAGGTCGTCATTGGCGGCCGCAAGGGGCGCGGGCGGCTGCGCGCCGGCGAGGCAGGCGACCAGCTCGTCGAACCGGGCGGCATCGGCGCTGGCAGTCTCGTCCAGTGCCAGCCGGTCCAGCCGGGCGATGTGGGCGAGCAGCAGGCGGTTGTCGTAGCGGCGGCGGGGTGCCGACCAGCTCGCCGCGGAACCAGACCTCCTCCGCCACGCCTTCCAGCGCGCGATCGGCCAGGATGTGGCCGCCTTCCTCCCGCGCCAGCAGCATGGCAGCGGCCCAGGCGCGGGCGAACAGCGGATCGCGCCGGCGGCGGCAATAGGCGGTCTCGCGCGACAGGCCGATGGCGGCGGCGGCGCGGCGGACGTTGCCCTTGTGGGACAGCGTGTCGAGGAAGCGGGCGGTGCGGTCGGGGGTCCAGCCGTCGTGGCGGGCGTGTGGTGCGGGCATGATTCGCGGGTTCCCTGTGTTGGGGAGTGGGCGGGCGAATCGGGCTTATTATGCAGATGGGGGCGTGTAGGACAGCCATCCTTGTCCACCCCATCGGTGACGGGGAGGACAGGGGTGGTGACAATGCGCCGCAACTGCGTCACGGAGGCAGCGTGATGCAGGGGGTTGAACATGATCCGGCGGCGATCCTGGCCGCCTATCGCGCGAGGCGGCGGCGGCGGGGGATGATCCTGCTGGGCATGGTGGCGCTGGGGATCGCGGCGTTCCTGCTGGACATCTCCACCGGGCCGTCGCCCCTGCGGCTGTGGGACGTGCTGCTGGGCCTGTTCCAGCCCGACCAGCTGAGTGCGCCGGAACAGACCATCATCCGCCAGGTGCGGCTGCCTTATGCGCTGATGGCGCTGCTGGTGGGCGCGGCGCTGTCGCTGGCGGGGGCGGAGATGCAGACGATCCTGAACAATCCGCTGGCCAGCCCCTTCACGCTGGGCGTGTCGAGCGCGGCCAGTTTTGGCGCGGCGCTGGCTATCGTGTCCGGGATCAGCCTGCCTTTCGTGCCGGCGGACTGGATGGTGCCGCTCAACGCCTTCATCGCCGCCTTTGCATCCGTGCTGCTGCTGGAGGCGCTGGCGCGCAGCCGGGCGGCGGGGATGGAAGGCGTGGTGCTGTTCGGCATAGCGCTGGTGTTCACCTTCAACGCGCTGGTCGCGCTGCTGCAGTTCGTGGCGAGCCAGGAGGCGCTGAGCCAGCTGGTGTTCTGGACCATGGGCTCGCTGGGCCGATCCACGTGGGGTGGCCTTGCCACGTTGGCGGTGGTGCTGGCCGTGGTGCTGCCGTTCAGCTGGCGTGCGGCGGATGCGATGACCGCGCTGCGGCTGGGCGAGGACCGGGCGCGCAGCTTCGGCATCGATGTGCGACGGTTGCGGCTGTTCAGCCTGCTGCGCATCAGCGCGCTGGCGGCGACGGCGGTGGCATTCGTGGGCACGATCGGGTTCATCGGGCTGGTCGGCCCGCATATCGCGCGGATGCTGCTGGGGGAGGATCACCGGTTCCTGCTGCCGGCATCGCTGCTGACCGGGGCGGTGATCATGGCGCTGGCGAGCGTCCTGTCCAAGGTGCTGGTGCCGGGCGTGCTGCTACCGGTGGGCATCGTCACCAGCATGATCGGCGTGCCGGTATTCCTGCTGCTGATCCTGAAGAAGCCGACCCGTGTCTGACACGCTGGAGATCGACGGGCTGGGGGCAGCCTATGGCGGCAAGCCGGTGATCGACGGGCTGTCGCTGGCACCGTTCGTGCCGGGCAGCGTCACCAGCCTGATCGGGCCGAATGCGGCGGGCAAGACCACCTTGCTGCGTGCGCTGGCCGGGCTGCATCCGGCGAAGGGGGCCGTGCGGCTGGGCGGGCGCGACCTGCTGGCATTGCCGCTGGCGGACCATGCGCGATACGTCACCTACATGCCGCAGAGCCTGCCGCAGCGCGTGGCGCTGAGCGTGCTGGAGGGGGTGGCGGGGGCGTTGCGGGCCTCGCCCGTCGATGGGCCGGCGCTGTCCGATGCGGCGCTGATGGGCCGCGCGCTGGAGGTGATCGAGCTGGTCGGCATCGGGCACAAGGCGCTGGCCGGGCTGGATCACCTGTCGGGCGGGCAGCGGCAACTGGCATCGCTGGCACAGGCGCTGGCGCGGAGCCCGCGCGTGCTGCTGCTGGACGAGCCGATCAGTGCGCTGGACCTGTATTACCAGCTGCGGGTGATGAAGCTGGTTCAGCGGCTGGCGCGGGAACGTGGCATGATGGTGATCATGGTGCTGCACGATCTGGCGATCGCGGCGCGCTGGTCCGACCGGGTGGTGGTGCTGGCCGAGGGCCGCGTGATGGCCGATGGGCGGCCGGCGGAGGCGATCAGCGCAGGTGTGCTGGCCGAGGTCTACAAGGTGCGCGGCCGGGTGGAGCAGGATGGCGCCGATCTGCGGATCGCGATCGACGACATCCTGCCCTGACTGTCCTTAGCGCTTGGGCGTGATGCGCATCACGGTGTCGCCTTCCTCGCCGGTCGCCTGGCCGGACTTGACCGCGGCGTAGATCACGCCGGGCTCGCCCACGGTGACATGGTTGGCCAGCGGGGCGGGGCCGAGATTGGCGACGATCTTGCCATCGGCGTCGGTCACGGTGACGGTGCCCGCGCCGCGGCTGGTGACATAGGCCTGGTTGCTGGCGGGATCGAAAGCCACGTTCAGCGCGCCGGCGCCCACCGGGGTGTCGGCAATGACCGCGCCGCTCTCGCCATCCAGCACCAGCAGGTTGTCGCTGCCTTGCGCGGCGACGTAGATGCGGCCGGTGGCGGGATCATGCGAGACACCGATCGCGCCGCGGGCGCCCGGCAGCGGGAAGACCTTGCCGACCTGGCCGCTGGTGGCGTCGATCACCGCGACCTCCGCCGAGGACAGGCTGACGACGTAGAGCCGGTTGTTGGCCGCATCGAGCGACAGGCTGGCGCCGCCGAATGCCTCGCCACGCTTGGAGGAGGCGATCTGGATGGGGGCGAGCGGCTCCATCGTGGCGGTGTCGATCACGGCCACATAGGGTTCGTTGGTGGCGGCGACATAGGCCTTGCCGGCATGGACCCGCACGTCGCGCGGATGGGCGACGGTCTCGGGCGCGAACTGCTTCACCAGCGACAGGTCGGCCTGCCGGTAGACCGCGACCGTGTTCTGGCGGGTGTTGGTGACCCAGACGGTGCCGGCGGCATCGTCCACGCCGACGCCATAGACCGCGAACAGGCCGGGTTCGTTCGACTGGCCGGGGCGCTGCGGCGCGCCGGGACGCGGGGCGCGGGCCGGGGCCGCGGCGGGGGTGGTGCGGGCGAGCACTTCCAGCGTGTCCGGGTTCATCTTGACCAGTTCCGACACGGTCACCGGCGGGCGGCCGACGGCGGTGGTGACGAAGATGGCATCGGCGGCCGGGCTGTAGGCGGTCTGGTAGATGCCGCGCGCCGCGATGCCGGTGGCGACGGTGAAGCGGTCCTGCCCGGACAGGGGCACGACGGGGCTGACCTTCAGCTCCGCGACGAGGGCGGTGTAGGGCGCGTTGGTGACCGCGACCACCGGGTGGGTGCCGCTGACGGCGTTGGACGGCACGGTGACGGTGCCGGTGATCTTGCCTTCGGCATCTGCCGTCAGGGGCGTGCCGAGCGGGGTGGTACCGACCAGCAGCGTGACCTGCTGGCCCGGCTGGAAGCCCTCGCCACCGACGGTGACGGTGGAGCCGGCCTGGATGGGGGTCATCCGGTCGGGCCCGGAGAACGTGACCTGCGCTTCCGCCGTGCGGTTCAGCGTGGTGAACGCGTCCTGCGCGTGCGCCGTCTGGGCGCCTGCCAGCAGGGAGGCGGCGGCGAGCAGCCGGAAGATCGATGAAGGCATGGACTTACTCCTGATTGGAAGCGGGCAGGTCGACCCAGAAGGTGCCGCGATAGGGCACGGCCAGGAACTGGCGGTTGATCGCCTCCAGCGTGGCGGCGGGGTCCAGGTCGGCGAACAGGTCGGGATGGAGCCACTTGGCAAAGGTCTCGATCGCGACGATGTCGAGCGGCGAGTTGATCAGCTGGTGCGAGAAGCCGTGGGCATTGCCGGTGCGCACCGCGGTGAGGCCGGCAATGCCGGGCCGCGTGGTGACGCGGGCGAGGGCGGTGCGGGCCTGCGCGGGAGTGACGGCGGCGCCCAGCACCAGCCCGTTGGCCTTGGCCAGATGCGGGCCGCCGGTGCCGATGTAGATGGCGGGATCCCGGCTGACGACATATTCGAGGTTCAGCTTGCCGAAGCTCTGCTCGATCACGTCGGCGCCGATATTGTGGCCGCCCACGAAGGAAAGGTAGTCGCCGATATTGCCACGGCCCGGGCTGTTGCAGCAATCGCCGCCCATGCCGGCATGCGCCTCCAGGAACACGGTCGGGCGGTCGTCGGCGGGCAGGCGGGCAATGGCCGCGGCGATGCGATCCATCCGCTGCTTGCGGAAGGCGACGAAAGCCTGCGCCTGTTGCTGGCGTCCGGTGACCTCGCCCAGCAGCAGCAGGCTGCGTTCCAGGTTCTGCAGCGGCTGGACGAAGAAGTCGACAATGGCAACGGTGATCCCGGCGCCTTCGAGCTGCGCGATCTGCGCATCGGTGATGCCGCTTTCCAGCGACAGGAGCGCCAGCTGCGGCCTGGCCGCGAGGAGCGACTCCAGGTCGAAATTGCCGGCCGAGCTGGCGACCTTGGGCAGGTCGCCCAGGCCCGGCGACTTGGCCAGGAACTGCTGATAGGTCTCGCCCCCCAGGCGGTTCACGTCCTGCGGCCAGGCGACCAGCAGCGATCCGGGATCGGGATGCATCAGGCCGAGCGCCACCAGATAGCGGGCATCGTCGATCGCGATGCGGCTGACCGGGCCGTTCACCCGGACCTGCCGCCCGCGCACATCGGTGAGGCCGGTTGCGGCAGCCGTCGGTTGATCCGGCGCGGGCTCCTGCGAACACCCGCCGGCCAGCAGGCCCGCGAGGGCGACCGCGAGGATTGCGCCGCGCGTGCGGCCGCGAATGGTCATCTTGCCCCGTTCCCCCTGATGCGGCAGGCTGCGTCACCTGCCGCCCGCCTGTTACGCAAATGATAATGATTGTAAAGAACGCGATGATGGTGCCCGACGATTGTTACCGCCTGCCCGGCGCCACCAGCTGGCTGATCGGCGCCTACCGGATCGACCTGCTGGTGCCGGATGGTCCGGCGCCCGCCGATGGCTGGCCATCGGTCTGGCTGCTGGACGGCGCAGGCTGCTTCGGCACCTGTGCGGAGGCGATGCGGCGGATGAGCCGGCGCAGCGACGCGACCGGCGTGGTGCCGCAGGTGATCGTCGGCCTTTCTGCTGCCAATGGCGACCGGGCGGGCCGGCAGCACGATTATACCACGCCGCGCAGCGAGCGGGCGGAAGCAGGCGGGGCGGAGCCGTTCCTGCGCTTCATGCTGGAACAGGCGCAGCCGGAAGTGGCCCGGCGGGTGCGGCTGGATGGGGCCCGTCGGACCCTGTGGGGCCATTCGCTGGCAGGCTATTTCGCATTGTGGGTGCTGGCCCATGCGCCCGATGCCTTCCGCACCTATGCGGCGATCAGCCCGTCGGTGTGGTGGGACCGGCCGCTGCTGGAGGACAGGCTCGCCACCGTGCAGCCGGCGGACCGGCGCGTGCTGGTGTGCATCGGCGAGTGGGAGGATGCGCTGCCGCCATGGCAGTCGAAGGCGCCGAACGCGGCCGAGGCGCTGGCGCGGCGCCAGACCCGGCAGATGGTGGCGGGAGCACGGGACATCGCCGGTCTGCTGGCGCGCACGCTGGGTCAGGAGCGGGTGCAGTTCCGCCTGCTGCCGGAGGAAGACCATGCGTCCATCCTGTCGGCCGCGATGCCGCGGATGCTGCGGATGGCGTCGCTGGACTAGGCGGAGGTCAGGGTTGCGGCGTGCCTGCCGCTTTCACCGCAAGCGCTATGCCGCACCGACAGGAAGGAAGCGGGCGGCGATCGCTCTGGCCAGACGAACCGGGCGGTGGGTCACCGCGTCGATGCAGCACCAGCTGCTCTTCACTTCCACGAGCAGCTCGTCACCGCGCTTGATGAGGGTCGTGAAGAACGCGCGAGCACCGACCAGCTGCTCGACGATACTTTCGGCCGTGATCCCGTCACCCAGGAAGGCCGGGCGGCGGTAGGTGATCTCGTGCTTCAGCGCGACCCACAGGTGATCGCGAACAGCCTCCGTGGAGGCGAACCGTTCCCAATGGGCGATCACGGCGTTCTGAACCCACGTGAGGTAGGCGGCATTGTTGACGTGGCCGAGATGATCGATCTCGCTCTGTTCAACCGAGATCGGATGGGCATGGTGCCGCCCTGCCGGCATGACCGACGTTCCCGCAAGATGATCCTGATCCGCCATGCGGGATACAATAAGCCATACTGTCAGCGATGACAATAGCGAGAGCTTCGCCATTTGCGGGTGTTCAGGACCGTTGGCCCTATCGCGATGAGGCTTCGGTCCTGCCGCCCACCAGATCAGCGGTCAGGCGTTCGCGCATGAATGTCCGCGACAGTCCCAGCGAGTCCGTCAGGCTGTCGCCAATGAGCGATGATCCAAGGGCGGTGATGACGATGTTGCCGATGATCGGCGGGAGGTCGTCGCGTCCAAGGACAGCACCGCTCGGCTCCCCACCGGCCAGTTCGGCGGGAAGGCGGCTGAAGCGTTCGTACAGCGGTGCGAGGTTAGAGCTGTTCTGCGCGGCAAGCCAGGCGATCAGGCGCCCGGATCCGCTCTGTTCGAACGTGTCGAAGACCAGGTCCACCAGATCCGATTCCCGGATCACCCCCATACGCAGGCTGGTTGTCCCGCTTCGCACCGCCATGATGAGATCGGCGATCAGGGTATCGGCAAGCGCCGCCTGAAGATTGGCCGCCGTGCCGAAATGGTGAGTGATGTTGCTGTGGGCCATGCCAAGCTCCCCCGCCACGCTTTGCAGCGTGATGGCAGCCGGGCCGTCAGCCAGCAGGATCTGCCGGGCCGCGACGATGGCTTCGCGACGAAGTTCCTCCGGCTGGCGGCGTCGCCTTCGCTTGGGAACATCATCGACTTGCATCCCTGACACTATCCGGACGCGGCCCGAGCCTGTCAACGACAGCGACGTGGATCGACGACGAGCCGGTCCGCATATCAGGGGCGGCGGGCCTGCGCAGCACGGCTTCCAACACGCACAAGCCATGCTATGCTGGCGCGCGCCGACCGGACGAGAACTGGCGGCCGGAGAGGTGGAGCATGACAAAGGTTCCGTTCGCCTGGCAACGTGCCGGTCTGCTGGCGATGGTGGTTGCCGGTTGCGCAGCCGCCAGCATGGATGCCGTCGCGCAGGACGCCACGCCGGCGCCCGCGACCCGGACCGATCGGGAGATCGAGGTCACGGGACAGCGTCTGCCCACGGCAGAAGCGCCACGTTATGCCATGTGCGAGGCGCTGTCCCGCGACCCCCATTTCCGGGCCTTGCAGGAAATGCTGCGGGATCAGGGAATGCCTGGGGTCCCCCTGCTGGCAGGCACGCGCCTGCCGCGCACACCGGACTGGAATGCTCCCCCGCTGAGTGCGCCGGGATCGCCGATCCCGGACCTTGGGCCCCGCCGTTTCGGCCAGCAGCGCACCGGCCCGGACACATTGCCGGTCTACGCCGACATGACCAACCCCGATGCCCGGCCAAGTCCATTCGGTGACATCGCGAACAGCCGTAACGCAGCGAGTGAAAGGTGCATTTCGGCGTACCAGCCGGGTGCCAACTCGGTCATCCAGGCCCGGTCATGGGCAGAGCCCGAGGAGATACCGCGGCCTGTGAACAGCCCGCCATCATTCGTCCCCGCGTTCAATCCCGGCAGGATGATCCGCAACGACCGTACACTGCCGACCGCGTTCTGGCTGTTCGATCAGGGGCGGTATCAGGAATCGCTGGAATGGTTTCGCCGCGCGCACGGTCGCCTGTCGTGGCGGACCGGCGGGGAAGAAGCCGCCTTGTTCATCGGCAAGATCAACCTGCTCGCGCCGGGGGAGTGGACCGACCGGGAAGCCGGCGTCAGGTGGCTGAAGAAGGCCGCGACCGCCCGCTTCAATCCGGCGGGCGATCTGCCGGTATTCGATCCGCAAGAGCCGGAACGCAACACGGCCGTGGGGGAGGCCGCGGTCATCCTGGGCAATCTTTACCGTACCGGCATCGCAGGCGTCGCGCCGGACATGGAGGAGGCGCGGCGCTGGTACGATCGTGCGCTGGATGTCGGGCACCTGGCGGCTGCACAGGTGCTGGGCGACATGTCGTTCGACGGCGTGGGCACCGACCGCGACGTGCGAGAGGCCGTCCGCTATTACCGTCAGGCGGCCCGCTTCGGCCTGCCGGCAGCACAATATGCCTTGGCGCAGATCCTGGAGTTCGGCGACGATGGCGTGCCGCGCGACCTGGAAGAGGCGCTGGGCTGGTACCGGGAGGCGGCCAATGCCGGGCATCCCGGTGCGCAGTTCGCGCTCGCGCTGGCCTTCGATCGCGGTGACGGCGTGCCACGCAACCTGGACGCCGCCCTGGCCTTCTACAAGGATGCGGCGCTGCAGGGGCATGGCGGGGCCATGGCCTCGCTCGGCACCGTTTTCCACGAAGGCGAAGGCGTGCCGCAGGACCTGGCTGCTGCGCGCGAATGGTTCGGCCACGCCGCCGCCCGCGGTGATCGCGACGGCATGGTCAATCTGGCGGTGATGACGTTCAAGGGCGAGGGCGGCCCCGCCGACCGGGTGGCCGCATGGCAATGGCTGACGCGCGCGGTGGCGGCGCGGCATGAACGGGCGCCGCTGATGCTGGCCGCCGTGGAAGCGCAGATGACGCCTGAGGAACGCCGCGCGCTTCCCGGGCTGACCGCCGGCAGCTGACCGGGTTTGCCACCCGGATCGGTCCGGCGCGTCTCTGCGGAACTGCCGGGGTGCCGGAAAGGCGGCCGGACGTTGCCTCGACCATCGGAAATAGATACCGCGAGCGGCAGATCGCGGGCGGTTCGCGTCCGTGATTGCTAACTTGTACGGAGCTTACGTGGCGGATTTTGACCAGGTCGATCTGACGAATTGCGACCGTGAGCCGATCCACCTGCTTGGCGCGATCCAGCAGCCGGGCTTCCTGATCGCCGTAAGCACCGACTGGCTCATAGCCCGCGTGTCAGCGAACATCCGCGACCTGCTGGGCCACGATCCGGAGGATCTGCTGGGCGCGCCACTGGCCGATTACGTGCCGAAGACCTTCCTGCACGATCTGCGCAACCGGATCTCCCTGCTGGCCGAGCCCGACATGGTGGAACGGCTGTTCGCCTGCCAGATCGGCACCTCCGGCCAGCCCTACGATGTCGCGGTCCACTATTCCGGCGGCCAGATCGTCATCGAGGCGGAGCCGGGCGTGGCGGCCGGCGGGGATTCGACCAATGCGGTGCGCGCGATGATGTCGCGCCTGGACCGCACGGCCGACCTGCCGGCATTCTTCCGGGAGGGCGCGCGGCAGGTGCGCGCGATGCTCGGCTACGACCGGGTCATGGTGTACAAGTTCGCCGCGTCGGGCGCGGGCGCGGTCGTGGCGGAGGCGTGCAAGCCCGGCATCGGCAGCTTCATGGGCCTGAACTATCCGGCCAGCGACATCCCGCGCCAGGCGCGCGAGCTCTACAAGCGCAATCTCGTGCGGGTCATCCGCGATGTCGATGCGGTGCCGGTGGGCATCGTGCCGGAGGTGGACCGGTCGGGCAGGCGGCTGGACCTGTCGCTGTCCATCCTGCGGTCGGTGTCGCCGATTCATCTGGAGTACCTCAGGAACATGGGGGTTGCCGCGTCCCTGTCGATCTCCATCGTGGTGGATGGCGAGCTGTGGGGGCTGTTCGCGTGCCACCATTATGCACCGCGCGCGCCGACCTTCGAGCGACGCTCCGTCTGCGAGCTGTTCGCCGAGATGTTCTCGATGCGGCTGGAATCGCGGCAGCGCCGACAGATGGCCGAGTACGAGCGGCGCGCGCGCGACATCTCCGACCAGCTGCTGGGCGCGGTGGCATCGGACGAGACGCTGCTGCAGGATCCCGACTGGCTGGGTGATATCCTGACCAGCGCCATCCCGGCGGACGGGGTGGGCGTGTGGATCAACGGCAATTACGCCTTTTCCGGCATCACCCCGCCGACGGAGGAGTTCCGCAAGATCGTCCGCGCGCTGAACGGGCTGGCGGCGGGGCGGGTCTTCACCACCGATCATATCGGCAGCCTGGTGGACGATGCCGAAGCCTACGCGGATCGTGCGGCCGGGTTGCTGGCGATCCCCATCTCCCGTTCGCCCCGCGATTACGTCATGCTGTTCCGGCGGGAGCTGAGGCAGGCTGTCCGCTGGGCGGGCGATCCGCACAAGCCGGTCGAATATGGCCCCAACGGACCCCGGCTGACCCCGCGCGAGAGCTTCGCCGAGTGGCAGGAGACGGTGAACGGCCATGCCGAGCCGTTCACCACGTCGGAACTGCGCGTGGCGGAAACCCTGCGCGCCACCCTGATCGAGGTGGTGCTGCGGCTGGCCGACGAGGCCGCGGCCGAGCGGCGCCAGTCCAATGCCCGGCAGGAGATGCTGATCGCGGAGCTGAACCACCGCGTGCGCAACATCCTGGGCGTGATCCGCGGCCTGATCCGCCAGTCGCAGCCCGACAATCCGGAGGTGAAGGAGTTCGTCCGGCTGGTGGATGGCCGCATCCACGCGCTGGCCCGCGCGCATAACCAGATCACGGACGATCACTGGGGTCCGGCACCGCTGGGTGCGCTGATCGAGGCGGAGGCGGCCGCCTTTGCCGCCGACCGGCAATCCGCGATCATCGCGAAGGGCGATCCGGTGCTGCTGAACCCGCAGGCCTATTCCACCATGGCGCTGGTGGTGCACGAACTGGTCACCAACTCCACCAAATATGGCAGCCTGTCGGCCGACGGCCATGTGCGCATCGCCTGGTCTCGGGACGAGGCGGGGGACCTGCGCTTCACCTGGCAGGAGGTCGGCGGTCCGCCGGTCTCCACGCCGAAGCGCAAGGGGTTCGGCACGACCATCGTCAACCGCTCCGTTCCCTATGACCTGGGCGGCAAGGCGAGCATCGATTATGCGGCGGACGGGGTGCGGGCCGAATTCGTCATTCCGGGACGGCACGTGTCGGAGGCGCGCCATGCGACAGGGCCGGAGATCCGGCTTCCGCGCCGGAACGCATCAAGCCAGCAGGCGGTGAGCCCCGCCATCGCGCTGGACCAGTCCGTGCTGCTGGTGGAGGACAGCCTGATCATCGCGCTGGATGCGGAGGATATCCTCAACCGCTTCGGCGCCACCGTCGTGACGGCCTCGACCCCGGAGGCGGCGCATGACCTGCTGGACCAGCAACGGCCCGCTTTCGCGATCCTGGACATCAACCTCGGCGACCAGACCAGCTTCGGCGTGGCCGACCGGCTGAACGAACTTGGCGTGCCGTTCTTCTTTGCCTCCGGATATGGCGAGCAGGCCAGCCTGCCGATGGAGCACCGGGGGGCGACGGTGGTGCAGAAGCCCTACACCACCCACAACATCGCCAATGCGATCCAGGACCTGTTCGGCTGAACCGCGCGCGGCGCCGCCCGCTGGGGTCAGGCGGGCGCGGCGGCTGTCTGCGCGGCGCGCAGGAAGTCGCGGATCAGGCCGGCATCCTTGACACCGGACGCGCTTTCGACACCGGAGGACACATCCACAAGGGGGGCGCCAGTCTGGCGGATCGCGTCGGCCACGTTGGCCGGGTTCAGGCCACCGGCGAGGCCCCACGGCATGAAGGGCCGGAAGCCGGCGAGCAGGGTCCAGTCAAGCCGCAGGCCGTTGCCGCCGGGCAGCTTGTTGGCGGGCGCATCGAACAGGAGGAGGTCGGCCGCGCCCTGATACTTGCGGGAGCGTTCAAGCGCCGCGGCGTCGCGCAGGCCGAATGCCTTCCACACGCCGATCTTGGCATGGCCGCGCAGCAGCGCCAGCCATTCCGGTGTTTCCTTGCCATGGAACTGCACGATGTCCGGCCGGATCGCAGCGATCGCCTCCAGCGTGGGTTGCGGTTGCTGGTTCACCAACAGCAGCACGGTCCGGACATGCGCGGGCACCTGCGCCCGCAGCTTCGCACCCTGGTCCAGCGTGAGGTGGCGCGGGCTGTCGGGATGGTGGACCAGACCCACATGGGTGGCCCCGGCCTGTACCGCCGCGGCCAGCGTCTCCGGCGTGGACAGGCCGCAGATCTTGACGGCAGGCGCGGACATCACAGCGTGGTCTCGATCGCGCGGGCGGCGGCGAGCGGGTCGGCGGCGCGGCTGATCGGGCGGCCGATCACCAGCACGGAGGCGCCGGCATCGCGAGCGGCCCGGGGCGTGACGACGCGCTTCTGGTCACCCGTCGCGCCCGCGGTGGCCCCGTCGGGCAGGCGCAGGCCGGGCACGACCAGGTAGCCGTTCTTCCACCGCCGGTGGACCGCGGCGACCTCCTGCCCGGAACAGACGATGCCGTCGATCCCGGCCTCCTGCGCCAGGTCGGCCAGGCGCAGCACATGGTCGTGCGCGCTGCCGCCTACGCCGGTCTGCGCCAGGTCGGCATCGTCCATGCTGGTGAGCATGGTGACGGCGACGACCTTGCAATGCTCGCCCGCGGCGGCCTTGGCATCTTCCATCATGGCGCGCCCGCCACTGGCATGAACAGTGACGATGGCGGGTTCCAGCACATGGATCGACTGCATGGCGCGGGCGACGGTGTTGGGAATGTCGTGCAGCTTCAGGTCGAGAAAGATCGGCAGGCCGAGCTGCGCCACCTCGTGCACCCCGTGATGGCCGTGGGCGCAGAAGAACTCCAAACCCAGCTTCACCCCGCCGACATGGCCGCGCACCTTGCCCACGAGCGCGAGCGCCGCATCCAGCCGGGGCAGGTCCAGCGCCAGGAAGACGGGGTTGCTCACAAGGGTTCTCCGAACGGGTGCGGCGTGCCGGGGGGCGCGGGGGAGGGGGTCGCTACCGCACTCACGGCCGGGCTGGCGGCGGGAGCGGGGGCAAGGCCGGGGGCGGCGGGTGCGTGAGGAGTGTCCGATGCCAGGGCGGCGGTGCGGACGGCGCTTTCCAGCGAGGCGATACGGCGCTTCAGGTTCCACACGCGGGCGCGGTGCAGCAGCCACAGCGGCACCAGACCCAGCAGGAAGGCGACGATCACCAGTGCCGGCAGGCGGGTTTCCAGCACCAGGCTTTCCCAGATGCGCACCTCCACCGGCGTCCAGTTGTTCGCAGCGAACAGCAGCAGGGCGGCCAGCAGCAGGACCCACAGGACGGTGCGGACGATTGCCATCGGTTCTTGTCGCTCCCTCAGACCGCGAACAGGTTCAGGCCGACGGGCCGAACACACGGTCGAAGATCGTATCGACCTGCCGGAAGTGATAGTCGAGATCGAACTTCTCGGCCAGTTGCGCTGCCGGAAGCGCGGCGGTGACTTCGGGATCGGCCTGCAACAGTTCCAGCAGCGACAGCTTGCCGTCGCTTTCCCACACCTTCATCGCATTGCGCTGCACCAGCCGGTAGGAATCCTCCCGGCTGACGCCCGCCTGCGTCAGGGCCAGCAGGACGCGCTGCGAATGGACCAGCCCGCCCATCCGGTCGAGGTTGGCCTGCATCCGGTCGGGATAGATCACCAGCTTGTCCACCACGCCGGTCAGCCGGGCGAGCGCAAAGTCCAGCGTGATGCAGGCATCGGGGCCGATGAAGCGTTCGACGCTGGAGTGCGAGATGTCGCGTTCGTGCCACAGCGCCACGTTCTCCATCGCCGGGATGGTGGCGGAGCGGACCATGCGGGCGAGGCCGGTGAGGTTCTCCGTCAGCACCGGGTTGCGCTTGTGCGGCATGGCGCTGGAGCCCTTCTGGCCGGGGCTGAAATATTCCTCTGCCTCCAGCACCTCGGTGCGCTGCAGGTGGCGGACCTCGATGGCCAGCCGCTCGATGGAGCTGGCGATCACGCCCAAGACCGCGAAGAACATCGCGTGGCGATCGCGCGGGATCACCTGGGTGGAGACGGTTTCGGGCTGGAGGCCGAGCTGGTCCGCGACGAACTCCTCCACCGCCGGCGCGACATTGGCGAAGGTGCCGACCGCGCCGCTGATGGCGCAGGTGGCGATCTCCGCCCGGGCGGCGACCAGCCGCGCGCGGTTGCGGGCAAATTCGGCGTGATAGCCGGCGAGCTTCAGGCCGAAGGTGACGGGTTCGGCGTGAATGCCGTGGCTGCGGCCGATGGTGGGGGTGTAACGGTGTTCCTGCGCCCGGCGCTGCAGCGCCGCAAGCAGTGCGTCGAGGTCGGCCAGCAGCAGGTCGGCCGACTTGGCCAGCTGCACCGACAGGGTGGTGTCGAGCACGTCCGAACTGGTCATGCCCTGATGCATGAAGCGGGCATCGTCGCCCACCTGTTCGGCCACCCATGTGAGGAAGGCGATCACGTCATGCTTGGTTACCGCCTCGATCGCGTCGATCGCGGGCACGTCGATCACGGGGTCGGTGCGCCACCAGCTCCATAGCGCCTCGGCCGCGCCGGCCGGGACCACACCCAGTTCGCCCAGCTTCTGCGTCGCCAGCGCCTCGATCTCGAACCAGATGCGATAGCGCGCCTCCGGCTCCCACAAGGCGGTCATGGCGGGGCGGGAATAGCGGGGGACCATGGGGAGCTCCAATCACGGGTAGAGGGGCCCGTTATGGAACAGCCCGGCGCTTGGCAAGCCGGATGGGGCAGGGTGGCGAGGGCGGGATCAGCCCGGGCAGCGGGCGTCGCGCTGGGGCGGGCCGCCGCCGCGGGTCTGCCAGCTGCCGTCGGGCGCCTGGTACTTCTCGCCCGGCTGCGTACGGCCGATGGCGATGCAGCCGGCGGTGAAGCTGTATTCCTCCATCGTGGCGCCTTCGGCCTGGGCACGGCGGGCATAGATCGCGCGGCGGCGGATGTTGATGTCGTCCACCATCTTGCGCAGGGTCGCGTCGCCGCCGCCGGTCAGCGCCAGGTAGCCGTCCGTCCTTTCGCCCACGGTGCCCTCGGCACGCGCAGCCTCGTAGGCCGGGTCGCGCTGCGCGCTGGCCGGGGCGGCCAGGGCCAGGCCGGCGAGTGCGGCCAGGGTGAGCATTGTGGAGCGAAAGGTCGTCATCAGAAAATCTCTGCGTTCTGATCGATCGCCGTGCCGGCATCGGCCGCCAGGCGATAGATCACCTCTTGTTTGATATTAATGTTCAGCTCGATCACGATCGGCTCCTCCGGTGCGTTGACCGTGATGCAGCCGGCCAGCAGCATCGCGATCGTCGGGACCGGCCAGAGCCGCGCGGTCGTTTGCCACATCGTTCTGGCAGGTAGATGCGGGCGCCGGCAGGTCAATTCAAGCAGCGTCATGGCACGGGCTCACTTTCGGAAGGCTGAATGGCAGGCGCGCCGGGCCGTGCCATCTGGTCGGTGGATGGAGTGGCGTCATCCAGGCGCAGCAGGCCCAGCGTACGCGGGTCGCGGATGGCGGACGGGTCGTACAGCGAACGTACCGAGCCGATCAGCGACAGGAACGGCGCGCGCACATTGACGATGAAGCGCAGGGGCAGGCTGGCCAGCTTGCGCGTGACGAAATTGCGGGTCGCGCCTTCGCCCTGGCTGATCCCGTCGAAGCTGACGCGGGTCACGATCTCGCCCGTCAGGCTGCCGTCCAGCTGGATGCTCATGCGTTCGTAATCGAGCGAGCGCAGCGAATCGAACGCGAAATTGGCTATGGGGGACAGGTCCTTGTAGGTCAGTTCCCCAACATAGGAGACGTTGCCGCCGGGTGCGTTGGAGACCAGCAAACCGCCCTGCAGCCGGCCATTGCCATCCACGTCGAACACGATCGGCATGGTGCCGTCGAACGTGCCGGTGGCCGACAGGTTGGACATGCCGAAATTGGTCACGAAGCGGGCGGCATCGAGGCCGGTGATCTCGAACGTGTAGCGTCGGACCTCCGGCACGCCGAAGGTGATGGAGGTCGGCTGCATGACCAGCCTCCCGCCGAAGAACGGCCACTGGCCGCCATGCACGATCAGCGTCTCGCCACCCTTCAGCGCGTAGCGGACCACGCCGTCCGTCACGACGATCCCCGGATTGACGGTGGCGATGCGCAGCACCTGATCCGGCGCGGTGGTGAGGCCCAGCAGGTCGGCAAAGGCGATGGTGCCGGCGGCGCCCGTGACAGGGCCGAAGGCGGCGGCGAAATCGAGATCGTCCGTCGTGAAGGCCCCGGAACTGGTCACGCCGAGTTCGTTCCACTCGATGCGTCCGCTACCGCTCACGTCCCCCGCCACATCCGCGACCACGCCCAGCGCCAGCGGGGTCAGCGCGACGGGTTGCAGCTCCTTGCCGAAACTGATGCGGTCCACCGCCAGGTCCGCGCGGCCGATGCCGCGCGACAGGTCATGCGCGATGGCGACGCGGGTGATCTCCCGGTCGCTGGCGGGTTCACGCAGCAGGGCATCGGCGGTGATGCGGTTGTCGAACAGGGTCAGGCTGGCGCCGCGTGCCACCAGCGGGTTGAAGCGGTCGATTTCGGCCCGGTCCTCCAGCCGGAAGCTGCCATCGGCCAGCGCCAGCCGGCCGCCGGCATAGGTCCAGCTGCCGGTACCGTCACGAATGTCGAGCGGTACGGCGTTGAGCAGCACGTCGGTGCCGGCAAAGGTGCCGCCGACCTCCCGCCCCAGCCGGGCGGTCAGGTCGGTCAGGACGAAGCGCGTGGCGGTCTCTGCCGGCCCGAGCGCCACGGTGACGGCGCGCGCGGTGAGCGTACCGGGCCAGGCGAAGCCGACCGGGCCGCTGTCGATGGCGATGGGAGTCGCGCCCAGCCGGCCGGTCAGCTGCAGCGCCGGCGCGCCGGCGGCCACCTGTAAAGCGCCGCCTGTCGGCAGGCGCAGGATGGTGCGTCCGCGCGGCGGGCACAGGGTCAGCCGCCGCCGGTCGAGCGAGAGATTGGCGTAGGCGAGGGCGTCGAAGCGCAGGTCGGTGCAGCCGCGCCACATGGCGAGGCCCGCGCGGCGTGACCAGGTGCCGTCCAGCGGGACCTGCAGGTTGCGCGCGCTGCCGCCGGGCAGGGCGCCGCTTGCCTGCGCTGCGCCGGCGAAGCGCCAGCTGCCGCCGCCGGCATGGGCCAGCGTCAGGCGCGGCACGGCCAGGCTGCTGCCCCCCACGCGCCACGGCGCCATGCTGCCGACCAGCTCCAGCCCGCCATCGGGCGCCTGCTCCACCCGGGCATTGATGCGCGGCAGGTCGCCGCCGGTCAGCAGGTTGCCCGACCAGCGCAGCGGCTGTCCCCCGCCGTCGACCAGCTGCACGCGCGATACCCGCAGCAGGGTGTCGCCACCGCCGCCGCGCAGGGTGGCGGACGGCACCAGCAGGGTGAGCGTGGCCTCGTCGCCTTGCTCCGGCGCCGGCACCCGGCGGGCGATCAGCTGGCCGGTCAGCGTGCTGCCGGGCGTCTCGCGCGCCAGGGTGCGGCGCAGCTGGCCCATCAGCGGAAACAGCAGGGTGCCATTGGTGGAGCGTTGCGCGCCGGCCAGCGCCCGGTCGAGCGCCGGGGCGGGGGCGATGCCCTTGGCGGTGGCATCCGCCTCCAGCTCCATCCGCCGCAAGCCGCCGCGGGTGCGCACCGCGCCTTCCAGCGCGAGTTCGGCCAATGCCACGCCCCCCGCCGTGACACGCGTGCCGGCCAGCCGGTAATCGGCGGTGAGCGCGTCCTTGCGCCAGCTGAAGCGCAGCGTGCCCTGCGTGTCGCGCGCGGTGACCTGCGGCACGGTGACGGCGCCGCTCGCCACCCGGGCGGTGCCGCCGAAGCCGTTCAGCGCCTGCTCTGCCGTTACGTCCAGCGGGGCGGTGACATTGGCGACCGCGATGCCGGCGGTGGCGCAGGCCAGCCGGTCCAGCCGCAGCGGCCCGGCGATCTGCGGGCGGGCATTGCGGATCGACAGGCGGCCATACAGGCGGGCCCCGGTGGCCGCGCAGCCGCCGGCCGCCCATTGCGGGGTGATGGCGGCAATCTCTCCCGACCAGCCATCGCGCAGCCAGCCGCTGCCGGCCAGGCTGAGACCGAGCCGGCCATCATCGCCCACCAGCAGGCCGCGACCGTCCTCCACCGCCAGCCGCAGGTCGGGGAGCTTGAACGGCTCCTGGCTGCCACCTTCGAACAGCAGCGGGTCAAGCGCGCCGAAGCTGAGCTTCCCGTTGCGGAAAGTGCCATAGAGCCGCGGGCGGATCAGGCGCACCGATTCCAGCGCGGGCGTACCCAGGCGGGGGCCGATGCGGACCACGACCCGCTCGATCGTCAGGTCCGGCCGGGCGGGATCGCCCACCACCACGTCGGCCAGCACCTGCTGGCGCGGGCCGATGCTTTCGATGCGGTAGGTGGCCTGCAGGCGGTTGTCGTCCAGCAGGTCGGTGATGATGTCGCCGGCGATGCGATCCCGGCTGAGCCACAGGAACAGCACGCCGCCCAAGAGAAAGGCCAGCATGGCGAGCGACGCCCAGCAGCCGATGCGGCGGCGCGGCGGCGCCTCCGGCAATGCGGCGGCCTCGGGATCGGATGCGACGTCGTCGGCCATCGCGGTCCACTTGCAAGCAAGCACCGGCAAAGGCAATGCGTCTTGCGATGGTTGCGCCGCTTCTGCCCCTGGATGATCCGCCCGCCGCGCCGGGGAAGACGGACGGCGCCGCCGGCCATCGCGCGCGGCTCCGGCAGCGGCTGATCGGTGGCGGGCCGGACGCGCTGGCCGATTACGAGGTCATCGAGTTCCTGCTGTTCGGCGCCAATCCGCGCGGCGATACCAAGCCGTTGGCGAAGGAGCTGCTGCGCCGCTTCGGCAGCCTGGCCGGCGTGCTGGATGCCGATCCGCTGCTGTTGCGGCAGGTGAAGGGCATGGGCGAGGGCGGCATCGGCGCACTGCGCATCGCCGCGGTCGCCGCCCGGCGCATGGCCCGCGGGCAGGCGCGGGCGCGGCCGGTGCTGGGCAACTGGCAGGCGCTGGTGGATTACCTGGCGATCGACATGGCGCATCTCACCACCGAACGGGTCCGGGTGCTGTACCTGGATTCGCGCAACCAGCTGATCGACGACCACCTGTTCAGCGACGGCACGGTGGACGAGGCGGCGGTCTATGCCCGCGAGGTGGTGCTGAAAGGCGCCAACCTGGGCGCGGCGGCGATGATCCTGGTGCACAACCATCCCAGCGGCAATCCGCAGCCCAGCCAGGCGGACATCCGGCTGACCAACCACATCGCCACCGTCGCGCAGCCGATGGGCATCACCCTGCACGACCATGTCATCATCGGGCGGGACGGGCATGTCTCTTTACGGGCGCTGGGTTTGCTCGCAAGGTAAGCGGGGGCGGGCTGGCGGCGTGTTGACTTGGGATTGCAGCCCGCCTACGGGGTCGGCGCCCCAGGCGGGCAGGCCGTCTGTCATGTCGTTGCCCCATGAAAAGGGAACCGGTGATGAACGACGACCAGTCCGCTCGGGATCCTGACGGGGGGGATGCGAGGATCGACGCGCTCGGGCAGCGGCTTAAGGCCGCGCAGGAGCGTGAAGAGGAGCGCAATCGTCCGCGCGGTACCGGCGCCGACGCTTCCTACAAGCTTGGCAACCGGGTGCTGGCGGAACTGCTGGGCGGGATTCTGGGTGGTGCGGTAATCGGCTGGGTGATCGATCACTTCGCCGGGACTGCGCCCTGGGGCCTGTTGGTCATGCTGTTCCTGGGAATAGTGGTGGCCTTCAGGAATATCATTCGGATTTCGAGCCGGCGCCCGGACTGATCCCGCGAGATAACGCGAGGGTGCAGTATAGGCGCCGACTTTCTTGGCGACGCCCGCGTGCCGGGCGGCAATGAACGAAGGACGTTAACGTGGCAGCCGAACCGGCCAAGGTCGATCCGATGCACCAGTTCACGATCGAGCCGCTGTTCGGCTCCGCGAACTGGGAACTGGCAGGCTACAACATCGCGTTCACCAACAGCGCGTTGTGGATGGCGATCAGCGCCCTGGTGCTGTGGGTGTTCATGCTGGGTGGCATGCGGCGCCAGCTGGTGCCCGGCCGCTGGCAGATGGCGGTGGAAAGCTTCACCGGCTTCATCGAGGACATGCTGGCCGCCAATGTGGGCCCGGCCGGGCGCAAGTATGTGCCTTACATCTTCACGCTGTTCATGTTCATCCTGTTCGCCAACATGCTGGGGCTACTGCCGCTGGGCGTGGTGGGCGTGCATGCGTTCACCTTCACCAGCCACTTCACGGTGACCGGCGTGCTGGCGGTGCTGTCCTTCGCCATCGTGCTGATCGTCGGTTTCGCGCGGCACGGGCTGCATTTCTTCAGCCTGTTCCTGCCGCATGGCACCCCGTGGTGGATGGCGCCGATCATCGCCCCGATCGAGCTGATCTCCTTCATGGTGCGCCCTTTCAGCCTGGGCCTGCGACTGTTCGTGGCAATGATGGCCGGGCACGTCCTGCTGGAAGTGCTGTCATCCTTCGTCATCTCTGGCGGCAATGCCGGAATCGGCTATGGCATCTTCATCGGCATCCCCAGCCTGGCGCTGATGGTGGGCATCTGCGCGCTGGAGATCCTGGTGGCGGGCATCCAGGCCTATGTCTTCGCGCTGTTGACGTCGCTGTATATCAACGACGCCGAAAACCTTCACTAACCCGTTCAATCTGCCCAACCTGTCCAATCTACTAAGGAGTTTTATCATGGAACCTGAAGCCGCCAAGCTGCTCGGCGCCGGTCTCGCTGCGATCGGTTGCGGCCTCGCCTCCATCGGCGTGGGCAATGTGTTCGCCAAGTTCCTGGAAGGCGCGCTGCGCAATCCGGGTGCCGCCGACGCACAGCAGGGCCGCCTGTTCATCGGCTTCGCCGGTGCCGAGCTGCTGGGCCTGCTGGCCTTCGTCGTCGCCGCGCTGCTGATCTTCCAGTAAGCGTCGCGCGATCATGCCGCCCGTCCGGTGCCGCCATGCGCGGTGCCGGCGGTGGCTGACGAATTGATGATTTTCCCCGGCTAGGCGAACCATGCCCCAGATCGAACAGCTCGCAGGCACCTATTCCAGCCAGATCTTCTGGCTGCTGGTGATCTTCGCCCTGGCATTCTTCATCATCGGCCTCGGCATGTTGCCGCGGGTCATGGACACGATGGCCGATCGTGACCGCCGCATCGGCGACGACCTTGCCGTGGCGCAGGCTGCGCGCGACGAGGCCGACATGCGCGAGGATGCCTGGCGCACGCGGGAGACCGCCAATCGCGAGGCAGCACATGCGCTGGTGAACGAGGCGCGCGACCAGTCCAAGCGCGATGCCGAGCAGCGCCTGGCCAGTATCAAGACCAGCCTGGATGCCCGCCTGGTGGAAGCCGAGCAGCGCATCGATGCCGCCCGGTCAGCCGCCGCGGCCGAGATCGAGCAGGTCGCAAGCGAGGCGACGCAGGATATCGTGGCCCGCGTGGCCCGGATCGATGTGGACGCCGACGCGGCGCATCACGCCGTCAGAAAGGTCCTGGTCCATGGCTAACGCCCCCCACGTCTTCGCCACCACGGAAGCCGATCCCGCGCTGCACGCCACCACGGCAGACGGCCACACGGTCCATGTCGAACCCTCACTGCTGGGCCTTGCGCCGTTCCAGTGGGTGTCGATCGCCATGCTGATCCTGCTGCTGGTCGCGTTCTTCGGCGCCAAGGTGCACCGCAAGGTCGCCGGCGGTCTCGACGGCCGCATCGCCGCGATCCGCACCCAGCTGGACGAGGCTAAAAAGCTGCGGGCCGAGGCCGAGGCCCTGCGCGACGAATATGCTCGTCGCATCGCCGGTGCCGAGCAGGATGCAGCCAACATGCTGGCCAATGCCCGGCGCGAGGCGGATGCCGTGCTGGTGCAGGCGGAGAGCGACACAACCGACCTGATCGCCCGGCGCGAACGTATGGCGCAGGACCGGATCTCCGCCGCCGAGCGCGCCGCCGTCGACGAGCTGCGTGCCCGCGCCGCCCGTGCCGCCACCATGGCCTCACGCGA
>JGI20283J15916_100091_pt1 | contig 31432 bp, 58 predicted proteins | sample Plalitdecfosmids_FD_15916 | JGI IMG/M metagenome (IMG submission 15916) | reverse complement strand
GAGGTCGGGGATCAAGCCCTGCGGCTTGAGGACGATCTTCGTGCGGTACTCGTCCACGGCCACACCGCGCGGCTGAACCGACAGGAACGTCACGTTGTCGGAGAGGCCGATCGTGTGCTTGCGGTAGTCGTTCGCGCCGTGCTTGCACGTCACGACTAGTTGCCGTCCGTCGTTCTCGATCGAGCAGCGGCCTTCGACTTCGAACAGGATCTTGTCGGTGATCCCGTTGATCCCGACGATCTTCCGTTGGACATTGAACTTCTCAGCCTCGGTGCTGAGGTTCTTCGACACGGTGTCTGCTTGGCTCCCGCCGCACCCGACGATCAGGGCGACGGGAAGAACGGCGGCGTACTTGAGATGCTTCATGGGCGCCTTTCAGGCTCGGGTACGTCCGTCACGATAGCGCCGCTATCAGGCGTGGTCAAGTAGCCTGCGTCGTGTCCGGGCGTCAGACACGCCCGGGCCTTGCGGAGCGGCGGCCACCACCCTGACCGGTGGCCGTCGCGCTCAGCCACGCCATGAGCCACACACGGCCCGCCTCCCGCCCGTTGAGCGCTCAGCCGACCATCCGGCCCTAGCCTCCATCCCCGTAACCACACGACCGACGAGAGCGGCGGCCTCACGATGAGCAAAGACCCCACACCCACCGAACACGACGACGCGGCCCCCGGCAGCGTCCTAGCCGCGGTCGCGAAGATCCGCGACGACATCGCCGCGGAAGGCGAACCGCTCGTGATCGCGCTCGTGCCGTACGGCGAGAAGATCGCGCTCCGGTTCGACTACCCGGAGGAAGGGTTCGGGCAGATCCGCCGCGCCCTCGTGCAGAAGCAGACGCAGGGGCGGCGCGGGAAGCAGAACGACGAGGCCGAGCTCAACGCGGTCGCTGACCTGATGGTGGTGCTCTGCACGGGCGTCGTGGAAGTGCAGGACGGCGTGGCCGAGAGCGAGTGGCCGTCGCTGGACCCCGATGGCCGCGACTTGCGGATCAACCGGGATCTGGCGCGGCTGCTGAACATCGACGTGCCGGATCAGGGGAAGGTCGGCCGGCTGATCATCCGGCACTTGTACTCGCCGCGGGCGCACGCGACCGGCAAGTTCCGGGGGGACCCGGCCCTGTTGGCGGACGGGACGACGGTCCAGCAGTGGCTTGAGAGCGGCGGCGTGCGCGCGGCCGAGAATTTGCCGGGGGAATAGCGGGCCGTCCCGATATCGAAATGCTCGCGTGGATGACCGCTGCGGGCCTCGGGGCGGCCGTGCCGTACGCGATCAAGACAGGGAGCGAAGCGGAGTGGGCGATCTACATGGCGGTAGCCGAACGAGTGGTGCAGATCAAGGCGCATGCCAAGGGGGCGCTGTAGATGGCTGAGACGCTGTCCTATGTGATCAACGTCCGTGGCGGGCAGCGGAGCCGCAACGAGGCGCGTAAGGCCGCGTCGGGCATGGACGATTTCACGCGGTCGCTGTCGGACGCCGACAAAGAGGCGGGCCGGTTCATCGACCGCCAGGGCAAGATGCGGGAGGCGAACGGCGCGTTCGTGACGAGCACTGAAGGCGTCACGACGGCGATGCGGCGTGGCGCGGGCGGGATCACGACGTTCGGCGGGCGGCTCGCCTTCCTGTCCCGGATCATGTCGCCGCTGGTCGGGGTGCTCGCGGTCCTGTCCCCGTCGATCATCGCGGTAGGGGCGAGCGCGGCGGCGGCGGCGCTCGGCGGCGGGATCGTCGGCGGCGCTGGCATCGCGGCACTCGCCACGTCACTCGGCGGCGTCGGGATCATCGCGAGCGGACTGATCGGCCAGTTCGGGAAGGTCAAGGACGCGCAGGACGCGCTGAACCTCGTGACCGCGCAGTACGGCGAGAATTCATCGGAGGCCGTCGACGCGCAGATCCGATTCAACGCCGTGCTGGCCGAGAACGGCGGCGCCCCGATGCTCCGGATGCTCGAGCGGCTGAACAAGCTGACGGAGCGGTGGACGAAGCTCACCGCCCCGGCCAAGGAAGCGCTGTTCGGGATCGGGGATTCGGTGCTGGGGCTCGGGGAGCGGCTGTTGCCAACAGCGGCGGGCGTCACGAACCGGGCCGCGGGTGCGCTCAGCGGGGCGGCCGCGAGCACCACCCGGCAACTCGGCGGCGCGGAAATGCGGTCGAACATCCGGGCCTTCGGTGACGCCGGCACCGCCACGATCCGGCCGCTCGCTCAGGGCTTGACCGATGTGTTCTTCGCGTTGCTCCGGCTGTTGCGGCCCGCGTTGCCGTACGTCGTGGCCGCCGCTGAGGCGTTCCAGTCGTGGGCGCACAACCTCCGCGAAGCCGCCGGGGACGGGCCACGGCTTCAGGAGTTCATCGGGATGCTCGTCGGTCATTTCAAGCAGTGGTGGGAGCTCGCGAAGTCGCTCGGGGAAACGCTGTCGATCCTGTTCGGGAGCAGCGAGGAGTCCGGCCGCACGTTCGTGGAGTCGCTGACGGGGCTTGTCGACAAGTTCAATGAGTGGCTGGAACAGGCCAAGCAGACGGGCGAGCTCAAAAAGTTCTTTGACGACTCGGTGGGCCTGATCTCGACGGTGATCGACTGGATCGGGTCGGCGATCAAGGTCGCGGACATCCTGTGGGACATCTTCAGCCTGACTCAGACGAGCCTCGGGGAGCTCGTCGATCTCGCCAGCGTGCTCGGGGAGGCGTTCACGGCGGCGGGCGAAGCGATCGGCGGCGCGTTCTCCGGGATGTGGGAGGGGATCAAGGAAGGGTTCCGGGGCGCGATGAACTGGATCATCGAGAAGTGGAACAGTCTCGCGAGCGTGAAGGCCCCGGATTGGGTGCCGTTGATCGGCGGCAAGGCGTTGCTGCCGGGCATCCCGTTGCTGGCGGAAGGCGGCACGATGCGGGTCGGCGGCGCGGCGGTCGTCGGTGACAACGGCCCGGAGTTGCTGAACTTGCCGACCGGTGCGCAGGTCACGCCGTTGCCGCAACCCGCCGCGATGGCGTCGCCGCGGTCGTGGCCTGACATCGTGTTGAAGGTGGACCGGCGGACGATGGTCCGGGTGCTCGGGTCCGATATCGAAGCGCAGATGGCAAGGGGCGGCTGATGGCGTCGGACTTCCGGATCGTGATCCGCAGCGTCGACCGGGCGTTGCGGTGCCGTGCGTGGCTGGGGGACCGGCCGCCGATGCCTTCCGGCGGCGGCGGCGGTCACGAGGAAGTGGATTTGCCGGGCCGTAAGCCGGTGCTTGTGTGGCGGCGCGGCTCGCTCGTGGTGCTGTCGTTGCCGATCCTGATCGACGGGTACGTGGACGGCGAAGCGGTCGCGGGGGAGTACAGCGACCTTGTCCGGATGTGGCGGCCGTTGGCGCCCACCGACGAGCCGCCTGCGGTGCGCGTCGAAGCGGACGGCGACAGCGTCCCGTTCTCGCACCTCACATGGCGGGTGACGGGCCTCGAGTGGGGGGACGCGGTCGCGAACGAGCACGGCAACCGGACGCGGCAGGCGTTCACGGTCACGCTCACGGAGGACAACCCGGAGCAGCGGATCGAAGCGCAGACGTCCGGGTCGGGAGCCAAGCGCCGCGCCGACAAGCGCAAGAAAGGCAAGGGCTCCGCGCGCCCGGCCACGCATACCGTCGCGGCCGGCGAAACGCTCGAGGGGATCGGCGCGGTCGTCGGGCTGTCGTGGCAGCAGATCGGGTCAGCGCAGACCCCGCCGATCCGTGACCCCCGGGAGCTCAAGGTCGGCCAGGTGTTGTCGATCCCGGACGGGTACTCACCGGAGTACTTGACGCGGTTGAAGATGTACGCGGCCCGGCAGGCGGCGGCGTCGTGACCGCGATCGTGGACCCGTCGAACGACTCGGCGGATCTCCGCATCGAGAACCTGGTGCTGGACGCGCGGTCGTTGTCGTCGGCGAAGGACCCGAACATCACGGCGAGCCTGATCGACGCGCGGGTGGATCAGTCGCTCACGGCGGGCGCGCCGATGTTGCAGCTCGACGTGCTCGATTCTGACCGGTACCTGTTGACGTCGGGGATCTTGAACGACACGGTCGACGTGACGTTGGACAAGATCCCGTTCCGGCTGGTGGAGGCCGACTTCGACGGGGCGGACATCCTGTCGATGATGTTCGAGCATCGGCTCGTGGCGTACTGCCGCAGCCACAAGCGGCCCCGAAAGTTCTCGCGCGGCAGCTTCACCCGCGCTGAAGCCATCTTCGCGATGTTCCGTGAGATCAAGGCGATGCCGTTCCGGTTCGTCGCCCCGGACCTCACGCGCCGGCAGCCGGTCGCGATCGACAAGGAAGAACGCCAGGAGGAGAAGGACCGCAACCGCGCGCCGGGGTTCCCCGCGAACGTGAAGCTGTACGGCAAGTCGACGACCACGCCGCTGTCCCCGGGGCAGGTCGCGAACGCCGCGAAGGTGCTGGACACGTGCCGGGTCAGGAACGCGGGCGAGAAGGCCACGCTGGCGGCGGTGGAGGCGTGCATCATCGAGGCGCCGGACTTCACGAACAACACGGGCGGGGACTCATCGAGCGTCGGGATCTTGCAGCTTCTCGACATCCACTTGAACGGGTCGGCGGCGGTCAACGGTGGCCGCCGGGACATTGAGCTCGTGGTGACGTTGTTCTTGACGCGCGGGTTCACAGGGAAGGGCGGCGCGATCACGATCGCCCGCGATAACCCGACGTGGACGGCGGGGCAGGTCGCGCAGGAGGTGCAGGGGTCCGCGCATCCAGAGCGGTACGACATGGTCCGCAAGCAGGCGCAGGACATCGTGGCGGCGTACGGCGGCGGCGACTTCGAGGGCGGCGACTATGAGCCGGGGACCCGGAAGGCGTACGAGTTCACGCGCGGGCAGCCGGGCAAGACTGAGGACACGTGGGTGGCGGGTCAGCGGCTCGCGTCGCAGGTGCGGTGGCGGCTGTTCATCGCCGGCAAGCAGACGGTGTACTACGCGTCGGATGCCACGCTGATGAAGTCGCGGCCCCGGTACCTGATCGACCCGATGACGGTCGGGATGGTCGGGCATCCTCGCGGGCCGCTGGAGCTCGGCGGGCGCACGGTCCTGACGCGTGGCCGCCGGGAGCCGAAGCCGTCCAAGTGCGAGTTGACGGTCCGGATGGACCGGTGGGCGGCGGGGCCGGGCACGGTGATCGAGATCGCGGACTATGGCCCGTACGACGGGCGGTGGCTGGTGGAGGGGATCGACCGGCCGCCGTTCGACTCGCAGGCCACGATCCAGCTCCGGCAGCCGCAGAAGGCGCTCAAGGAACCGGACACCACCCGGAACCGGTCGAACGGCGCGGCGAGCGAGGCGGCGGGCGACGCGGTGTCGAAGGTGTACGCGGAGGCCGGCCGGATCAGCAATCTGGGGTTGCCGTACGGGCCGGGCGGGCATGGGCTGTCGTGGGCGGCGACGCTCCGGCTGATCGGTGGCGGCGGCGCGGCGGGCGCTGTGCCGGGCGCTGGCGCGGCGGCGGGCGGGAGCCTTGATTGCTCGTCGTCTACGTCGATGGCCCTGTACGCGGGCGGCATGATGGGCGGTGTCACTGGGCCGCAGGTCAGCGACTACTTCCTGTCATGGGGGCAGGGCGGGGAAGGCAAGTCGATGACGGTGTGGGTCAAGCGCGGCAGCGGCGCGAACGGGCACGTCTGGATCGAGTTCAAAGAGCCGGGGGTCAAGCGGTTCGATACGTCCCCGTACGGTGACGGCGGCCGTGGCCCGCGGTTGCGTGACAAGCCCCGCCCGACTGCCGGGTTCACCGCTAGGCACTTCCCGAACACATGAGCTGGTGGGGGGAGGACAACGGGTTCCGGCTCGTGACGGCCGTGGTGGAAAGCGTGAGCGGCGGCGAGGCCCGCGTCCGGGTGGACGTGTTCGACAACGGCGCGGACACGTTCGGCCCGATGTTCGCGCCGGCCGACACGGCGCAGGGCGATGACGTGCTGTTGGCGTTCGATCAGAACGACGAGCCGTGGATCGTGGCGAGGCGGCCGGGTTGAGCGCTCACCCGCCACGGCGGCGGTAGCCTCGCTTTCCATGCCCGGTGCCCCGCATTTCGCGTACCCGTTCCAGTTCGTCGCGGGCCGCGCCCGCACGGTGCCGCAGGACACGCCGGAGGAGGTCGTCGGCGTGTGCGTGCGGGTGGTGCTGATGTACCCGCTCGGGTCGCGGCCGATGGTCCCGGAGTTCGGGGTGGAGGATCAGGCGTTCGAGGGCGGCGCGGTCGACGTGGAGGAGATCCGGGCGGCGATCGCGGCAAGCGAGCCGCGCGCCACGTCAGACCCGGACCTGTCCGATCAGCGGCTCATCGACCTCGCCGCGGGCGTCCATCACGTCCGCGTCCCAACAGAAGTTTCAGGAGAGGCGTAACCGTGGCCAACCGGCTGACAGCGGCGATCGAAACGGACCCGGCCGCGCTCGCGGAAGCCGCGTTCGAGTACTTGGAGAACACGGTGCCGGGCGGGTTCACGGCGGCCCCGGCGAACCTTGACACGCTGATCGTGGAAGCGGTCAGCGAGGAAGCGGCGGTGGCGGCGGACGTGGCTTCGGATGCCACGGACGCGGTGTTCCGGGCGTTCGGCCCGATTGCGGGGCTTCCGTCGTTGGAGGCGGTCGGAGCGACCCTGGTGGCGACGTTCACGTTCGTGGGGGCCGCGCCGGGCGGCGGGTACACGCTCCCGTCGAACACGACGATCGCGCTCAGGGACGCGGACAACACGCTCCGGGCGTTCACGCTCCCCGTCGACGTCGTCGCGCTTCCCGGTGCCACGTCGGCCGGGTCGGTCATGTACGCGCTCGAGGACGGCTCGGCAAGCAACGGCCTGTCGGGTGCCGCGGAGCTCATCACGGCCCCGGCGTTCGTGGCGTCGGCGTCGGTGGCGGTCGCGAGCGAGGGCGGCGCCGACGCGGAGAACGACGAGACGTACCTCAACCGGCTGTCGGAGACGCTGACGTTGTCGTCGCCGCGCCCGATCCTCCCCAACGACTTCGCGGTGCTGTCGCGCACGATCCCCGGCGTGTACCGGGCGTCAGCGGTCGACGGGCTCAAGCCGGCGAGCACGTCGGGGGCGATCCCCACGCCGTCCGGGGCTGAGTCGACGGGCAACAGCCGCATGGTCACGATCGCGGTCACGGACGTGGCGGGCGCGGACCCGGGCGGCACGGTCCGGCAGGCGGTCGCGGACTATCTCGCTTCGGAGCGGGAGATCAATTTCGTGCCGTACGTGGTGCCGGCGTTGTACAGGGCGGTTGCGGTGACGGCCACGGTGAAGGTGTGGCCGGGTGTGGACACGGTCACGGCGGCGGCTGAGACGGAGGCGGCGATCCGGTCGTTTCTGTCCCCGGCGACGTACGCGGGCGGCCCGACGAGTGACCCGACGGTGTGGCTGAACGAGCCGCTGCTGAAGCTCGGGATGTTGTATGACGTGATCGGGGATGTGGGGAGTGTCCGGTACGTCACTGCGTTGACGTTCGGCCCGTCCGGGGGGAGCATGGGGACCGCTGACGTGGACATCGCGCAGGGGTCGGCGCGGCCGGCGTTGCCGACGACGGTGGCGGGCACGACCGCCGGGACCGGTATCAACGTGACGGCGACGGCGTAGCGTGCCGCGCCCTGCCGCGTCCGCGTTCGCGGAGTCCGCCTATGCGAAGCTCGCGCCGATCGCCCGCGAGGACGAACGGCTCGACTGGCCGTTGCTTCGGTACATCATCGGCATGTCGGAGATGTTCGCGAAGGTCGAAAGCATCGTCCGCGCCCCGGGTCGCGCCCCGTACTCGCCGCTGCTGGACGTGACCGTCTGCCCGCCGTTCGCGTTGCCGTTCCTCGCGCAATTCGCGGGGGTCCGGCTGCGGCCCGCGAAGATCGGGGAAACGCTCGACGATTGGGCCGTGTACGCCCGTGACGCGATCCTCCGGCGCGGCGGCCGCAACCGCGGCAGGCTCGACGCGATGGTGTCCGCGATCCAAGAGACGCTGACGGGCACCAGGACCGTGCGGTTCATCGAGCGCACAGGCGGGGACGCCTACACGGCTACGGCCATCACCCGCCCGTCCGAAACGCCGGACGACGCGGCCACGCTCGCCGCGATGCTCACCCAGAAACCTGCGGGCATCGTCGTAACGATGGTCGAATCGGACCTGCCGTTGATCCTCGAGGGCACCCGTGACATCCAGTACTCGGCCGTCATCATCAGCGAAGCGACCCTTCCCGACATCACCTAGGAACGAGGCAACCCGATGGCAGCCGACTACGACATCAGCACAGGGCTCCGCGCCCTCAAGAGCACCAGTCTCGTATTGGACATCGGGCCGGGGTTCCTCGCGCTCGCGCAGGACGTCGCGAAACGGCTCCCGACGCTCGTAACGTCCCTGCCGGGGGCGCCGTACGACGGGCAGGAGGTGTACCTCGTCGCGAACGCCGCGACCCGTGTGCTGTGGCACCTCCGGTACAACTCGGCGCTGGTGTCGACGTACAAGTGGGAGTTCGTCGGCGGCCCGCCGCTGAACGTCGCGAGCACGGGCAGCGCCGCGGCGACGGGGTCGTTCGCGGACGCGGGCGGGTCGATCACGCTCCCCGCGGTGACGGGGTCGTTCGATGTGTCGTGGGGCGGGCTGCTCACGCCGGCCGGTGGCGGCACGATCGAGCTCGGCCCGAAGTTCGGGACGGTCGCGATGAGCTCGGCGGACACGTTGTCGGGGGCGGCGTCGGGGAGCGCGGCGCGTAGCGCGGTGACGACGATCACGGAGTCCGCGGCCGTGGTGAAGTTGCAGCAGCGGGTGACGGGCGGCACCGGGTCGACGGCGGGCCGGTGGCTGCGGATCTTGCCGTTGCAGCTCGCCTAGCGCGCCGCGACGCGCTCGAACGCGGCGCACACGCGGGCGTGCTGACGCATGCTCGGGTCGTACCCCGCGGTCGTCTGCCACGCCATGCCGTTCACTTCGCGGCCCGTGCCGTCCGGGAGCATCCGGAGGCGGCAGGTCATGTACGCGTCGGCCACGCGTTCCTCATCGTCGGCGGCGGTGGTCGGGGTGCCGGTGTGCCGCGCGAACCATGCGCGGTCGCCGGGGGTGAGGATCTGCGTCCATACGAGGTGGCCGCGTTCGTGGGCGAGCGCGAGCCGGTCGCCGCGCTGAACGATGTAGACGCGGCCGTCAGGGAACGCGCACCCGTCGACGGACATCGGTCCGCCCGTGCTCGTCTTGAACTGGTGGGGGCATGGGCCGTACGTGATGTGCTCGACGGTGGGGCGGGGCATGGCGGCGTCGGCGGGCGCGCTGATCGCGAGGGCGAAGAACATGAGGGCGGTGGCGGCGATGACGGTACGGATCATGCACCTAACGATAGCGTCGCAATCACGGTTCGTCTAGAGGGGCGGCTACTCTTGGTCACGGCGCGCGCAAGCCGCTTCGCCTTCCGCCGCATCACGGCCACGACCTCATACCTGTCGTGGCTTCCGGTTCGGGTACGCGAGCCCATCGCCGCGGTTGGCACACGTTCGGCCCGTCCTGTCTTGAAGCAGGGCGGGCCGCTCGTCTTTAGTGGACACCGCTGGATTGCGCTGCTATCGTCTTAGGGGTACCCGAACCCGAAAGGGGAACGCCTCCTATGGGCAAAATCGTGAAGCCGACCGACCGGCTTTCGCAGGCAGCACTCGCGCTCGCTCACCCCGTGCGCCGCACCATCCTGACCGCCATCGCCAGGGGCGTCGACACGCCCGGCGGGATCGCGAAGGACAGCGGCCACCCGCTCGGCGTGGTGTCGTACCACTGCCGGATGCTCCGCGATTACGGGATCATCGAGGTCACGGACACGCAGCCGGTGCGGGGCGCGTTGCAGCACTACTACGGCTATACGCCGACCGCGGAGGCCGAGTTCGACCTGTTGGGCGCGGTGGCGACGGGCGCGAGCCTCACGATCGGTGAGGCGCTGGCCGCGGACGCTGAGACGGTGGCGGCATGACCGCGCCGGGGACGGAGCTCACCGCCTACGCGGACGAGCTCGGCGTCGAGCGGTTGCAGCGGAAGCCGATCCTTGACCGGATGGATGAGCGGCAACTCGCGCTGATCATGACGGCGCTCGCGATCAGCGAGAACGAACGGGACCCGATCACGAAGGGCGAGATCGGCCACTTCCTCGAGCTGTGCGCGTCGTACGGGCTGGACCCGTTCGCGCGGGAGGCGTGGATCGCGAAGTCCAAGCAGGGGAAGTTGCTGATCATGGTCGGCCGCGCCGGCTTGCGGAAGATCGTGAACCGCAACGGGTTGAAGATGCGGAGCGCGGTGATCTACGCGAAGGACGAGTACTCGGTCGAGTTCATCGAGGGGCCGGAGGACGCGAAGCCGGGGGAGTGGGAGGCGCACGGGCGGGCGCCGTTCCATCGGGTCACGCATGTGCAGCGCGGGATCGGTGAGTCGCGCGGCGCGGTGGTCGGGGCGTGGGCGCGTGTGATCGTCCGGGAATCGCGGGTGGAGGCGGGGTGGTTCGACGCGCCGTTGTCGGAGTACATGCCGGCGAACGTGTCGATCTATTCGCCGTGGTCGAAGCAGGTGAGCGCGATGATCAAGGGCGCGGTGGAGCGGCAGGCGGCCGCGGAGGCCACGCCGCTCGGCGGGTTGCTCGCTGAGGGGGAGGATGAGAGCGCGAACGCGGCGGCGACGGTGGGGGCGGGTGACGCTCCGGTGGTGTCGGTGGAGCTCCCGTCTGACGTTGAGGCGGTCGTGGAAGCGGGAAAGATCAACGGCCACGAGCGCTACGGCAACCGCGCGCGGGTGGCGATGGAGATCGGCGGGCAGTCGGTGGAGGCCACGGCGGCGTACGTGCGGGATGCGTGGGTGGCGATGGGCCGCGATCCGGAGCCGCAGCCGGAGGGCGAGACGATCACCGACGCGGTGGTGGTCGACGCTGAGCCGGTGGTCGAGCCGGAGCGGCCGGCGTCGGCGGATCGCGCGGAGTCGTTGCGCGCGAACGCGGCGGCGTTGCGTGAGGAAGCCGACGCGATGATGGTCGGCGACACGGGCGGCAGCCTGAAGGGCGAGTGCGACGCGATGCGCGCGGAAGCGGAGGCCATCGAGGCCGAGGCCGACGCGATCGAAGGCGGACAGGAGGCGATGTTGTGAATCACACGCCCGAAGAACTGCGCGCGATGGGCGGTTACATCCTGCAAACGATCCTCGGGGCCACGGTGCTCGTGGCCGTGATCGAGGACGTGACGTGGCTGATCATCGCGTGCCTCGTCCTGCTCGTCTGCCAGCGCGTCGGGACTGCCCGTGGCCGGTAGGCGCTCATCTATCATCCGGCCGGACGTGTTCCGGCAGAGCCTCGTGGCCGGGTTCACGACCTGCCCGCGCCGCACACGGTTCGCGCTCCACGCCGGGGACAACGTCAGCACCGGATGGGTGGAGGACACGGGGGATCTCGGGTCCGCTGTCCACGAGGTCGCGGAGGCGATCCTCCGCGCGATCGTGGCGGGCAAGATGGAACGGATGCCGCACCAGGAAGGCATCGAAATCATGTACGCCACCATGCGCAAGTCCGCGATCGTGCTCGACGCGGACGCGCTCGACACGCTCCGGTGGCTGACGTTGGAGCTTTGCAAGATCCGGTGGGTCGACGCGCACGAGCGGGTCCTGACGATCGAGGAAGATCTGACGATGCCGATCGTGTGCGAGGACGGCGAGGTGCGGGTCCTGAAGGGCACGCCCGACGTGGTCATGCTCGACGGTGCCGGCGTGAAGATCGTCGACTACAAGAGCGGGCGGGCTGTCCCGTCCGCGCCGCGTGGCCCGGCACCCGAGCCGGGGCAGCCGGTCGAGGGCTACCAGTACTTGTCGGAGCGTGGCCGGATGCAGGGGGAGATCTACTGTGCGCTTGCCCTGCATCGGTATCAGCCGGCGACGCACGCGACGTTCGCGGAGTACCACCTCCGGTCGGGGCAGATCCGGACGATCACGCTCACGCGGGAGCAGTTGGAGCACCCGTTGCGGCGTGCGGCGTTGTGGCTCGAGCAGTTGGACGGGGCGATCGGGGAGGGTCCGAAGTCGCCGCGGTGGTTCGCCAGGGCGGGGTCGCATTGCACGCGGCAGTGTCCGGTGGCGAGGTCGTGCCCGATCCCGCCGGAGCAGCGTGGGGATGGGGTGATCGATTCGCAGGCGAAGGCGGACAGGGCCGCCGCCGCGTTCGCGGTGTTGGAGGGGCAACGCAAGGCCCTGATCGGCCAACTCAAGGCCGCGCAGGACGAGGCGGGGCTGATCGGGTTGGCGAACGATCAGGAGGAAGTCCGGTACGAGCCGTTGGAGCCCGTGCCGGGGACGAGTCGGAAGTTCGGGACATGGCCGAAGCGCAACGGGACGGAGACGCAGGCATGACGTGGTGGAAAGGGCGGATGCTCGCCCTAGACGTGGAGACGACGGGGCCGCTGCCGGAACAGGCGCGGATCGTGCAGTACGGCCTCGCGTGGGTGGGCGGCGGTGAGCAGCCGTCACGCCACGCGGCGATCGTGAACCCGGGCGTCCCGATCCCTGCGGAGGCGACGGCGGTTCACGGGATCACGGACGAGATGGCCGCCGACGGGATGCCGCACGATGCGGCCGTCGACTTCATCGTGGAGAACATCGCCACGGCGGCGGCGCGGCGGGTGCCTGTCGTGGCCTTCAATGCGCGGTACGACTTGACGGTCATCGACCGTGCGGCCCGCGCTGAGGCGATCGACATGGGCGGGCTGCTGTGGGATGCGGTCCGCGTGGTGGACCCGATGGTGATCGACAAGCTGCTGGACAAGTACCGCCGGTCGTATCCGGACGCGCCGCGTGGCATGAACCCGGAGCAGGCGCAGGCGGCGGGCCACATCAGCACGCGGACGCTTGAGGGGATGTGCCGCCATTTCGGGGTGCGGCTCGATCAGGCGCACGACGCGTCAGCGGATGCGGTGGCGGCGGCGCGGCTCGCGTACAAGTTCGGGCAGTCGGGCCGCGTGATCCGGCAGCGCCCGGACGCGGAGGGCGCGGAGGCCGAGCAGATGTGGGAGGCGGCGCGCGGCGATCTGGACGAGCTCCACGCCATGCAGGTGCTGATCGCGAACGCGGACAGGGTCCGGTTCGCGGCGTACAAGCGCGGCGAGCTCGACAAGTTGATCAGCGCGGACGCGCCGGCCGAGCAGGTCGCGACGGTCAGGGCGATGTGTGAGCGGGTCGAGTTGGAGCGGGGGTGGCCGGTGTTGGAGGTCATGCCGCACGAGTTGCCGGAGTGGGATGAGGGCCGCACGTCGGGGGTGATCGCGTGAGCGATGGCACGATCACGCGGGCCGAGCTGAACGCGGCGGTCCGTGCGGCCACCCGCGTGCCCGGCCCGCCGGTCAACATCGACCGCGAGGGCGACGAGGCGTGGGTGACGATCGGGGATCGTCCCGCTCGGTTGCTCGTGGGTGGCCCTGACCCGGAGCGGACGTTGCGTCGTGAGGGGTGGCGGGCGCGGCTCGTCGCCATCGAAGCGCTGTTGGCCGACCCGGACGTGGCCGAAGGGCTGGACGACTGGACGGATGGCAACTTCCACACGCCACGCGCGAAGGTCGAAGAGGCGGCGGCGGCCGTCCGCGCGTTGATCGACGGTGACGTGGGCGGGGACGGCCTCGTCAACCTCAGCCGCGACGACTTCGACCGCGTGGAGACGTGGTGGAACGTGGCGGACGGCGAGGGCTACTTCGATGACGACACCGACGCGACGTTGCTCGACCGGTTGCGGCGTGAGGTCGGCGCGTGAAGCGCAGCGAGCTGAAGCGCACGACCCCGCTCAAGCGAACGGCGCCGCTCGCACGCGCCACGGCCCCGCTCCCGCGCTCGCAAGGGCTCGGGCGGGGGAATGGTCGGGCGGGCGGTTCTGGCGCTCAGAACGCCTCAAACAGCCCGAAGCGGAAGGCGACGATCCCCGCCGCCCTCCGCGTGCACGTCGAACGCCGCGAACATGGCCGATGCTCACGATGCCGCGAGAAGCCCGGACGTGGCATGTTCGGCCGTGCCATCCACCACGTCCTCAGCGAACGAGCGTTCCCCGAACACGCCACCACGGCGGCGAACCTGATCCTGTTGTGCGCCGCCTGCCACGCCGACCACGAGTTCGGGGCACGCGACGACTCCCGGCTGAGCATGGCTGACGATCTGCCCGACGACGCGCTCACGTGGCTCGCGGAGATCGCGGACGGCCCGGTCCTCAACTATCTCGACAGGACGTACCGGCTATAGGATTGCCGAGCCTCCCGCCGGAGGTGTCCCAACAGGCTCGCGTACGGCGGCGCGCGAGCCCGCATGGAGGTGGCCACGAGTGGCCGAGGAAACGCAGCAGGGAACGGACTGGCAGGATGCGGCGATGGCATTGGCCGCGGACGGCAAGTCCGCGGAGGAGATCGCCGCGGCGGTCGACAAGCACGCGGCGACGATCCGGAAGTTGATCAAGCGCAAGACGGAGTCGGGGGAGTTCGTGCCGCCCGGCCCGGGCACGGCGGGCGGGGTGCAGCCGGTCGAGGTGGTCGGCGCGGATCAGGCGGCCCGGTTGGCGGCGGTGGCCGGCGACAGCGCGGGGGACGATCCCGAGCCGGAGCTGTTCCCGATGGGGACGGTCGCGGGCGACGGGCTTGGCCTCAAGCACCTGATCCGGCCGGGCGCGGACGTGTCCATGACGATCAGCCTCATGAGCGCGGAGATCCCCGCGCCCCGTGAGGGCGGGCTGCTCAAGCCCGAGCAGGAGGTGTATCTGCTCGTGGCCGCCGAGCCGCAGAAGTACATCCCCGTCCCGGAGAAGGAAGGCGACCGCGGCGACCGGAAGGTGACGGGCTGGAAGATCCGGCAGGCCGTCCGGCCGTTGCACGTTCAGCGGGTGACGGGTGACGCGGTGATGGTGCAGGCCGCGTTCCGGGCGCTCGTAGACACGGACCAGGCCCGCGCCGGCCAGTTGCTCGATTCGCTGAACGCGGCGTACCGTGAGGCGTTGTCGCAGTAGGCACGGAAACGCATCGGCCCGCCGCGGGAGGAGAGGGTTCGCGGCGGGCCGGTGAGTGAGCGGAGGGCGTCTGCCGGTGTGGCAGACTTGCGGGTGTTGAGGGCCGCGTGGTGCATCTTAGGGCACTTCGCGGCGAATAGCCGATAGGAGGTCTCCGAGGTGCCTACACACGATGGCCGCCGCGCACCGTTCGCGTGGTTCGATCTGTCAGCCATGCAGCGGATTCGCGAGCAGTGTCCGCCCGCGCAAACCGCGAGCGTCCGCAACGTCTATGCGGCGTTGGTCGAATCGGCGAGCCGCGCCTACGACCCGAAGCACGATGGATTCAAGACGACGCGCGCCGAGCTAGCGCATCTCGCAGCCGTCAGCACTAAGACGGTGGACCGCGCTTGCGCCGAGCTCGTGACGTTGGGCTTGCTCGACGTTCAGCCGCAGGCGGACGAGGCGGGTCGATCGCTCCCCTCGGTCTATGCCCTGAAGTCAGATGGGGGCGACACTGAGTCCCCCCCCAGCGACGCGGCGGCGGACTCAGAGTCTCCCCCTTCCACGCGCACGGGAAGCGAAGGAAAGAAGGAAGAAACTCTGCCTACGGCAGAGATCGCACGCGGGCAGATCCGAGTCGTGGAGACGGTCAAGTTTCGCGGCAGGCCGGTCAAGGGCGACATCGTCAGGGCCGCGATGGATGCGTGCGACGATTGGGGGCGGCGCACAAACCAGACTGTGCGGACGTTCGATGGCACCGGGGCGGCTACGACGTCGCTGACTCGTGTCGTCGGCGCCATGCTGAAGTTTCCGGAGGTCGTGGAGTTGTGGCCTGCGATGATCGGGGCGCGGTTGGCGAAGCCGTGGTGGACGGACGGCAATCCGGGGGTCGGTGTCGTGTTCGGCCCGAACGTGGTGGAGGCGTCGATCGAGATGGCGCAGAACCCGCAAGCGGCACGGCAGAACGGGAACGGGCATGGCCGTGGCGGTCAGCCGTCAGCGGAGGACTTCGCGAGGATCGCGAGAGGTGAGGCATGACCCGAGCACGAGGCGAATGGCACGACGAGGCACGAGCGTTGCACGCGGCCGACCCGGACATGTCGCACGCCGAAATCGGCCGGCGCGTGGGCGTCGCCACTTCGGCGGTCTGGAAGCTGTTCCATCGGGAGGCGGCGCGCGCGTGGAACCGCCGCGAGAACGCCGAGCCCCATCGCCGGGCCGCGAAGACTGCATGGGATCGAAACCATCAGCACAAGCCATGCCCGGAATGCGGTGGACGGATGGCGCGGACTAGCGATCGGTGCGAGGCGTGCGTCAGCGCCGTGGCTGACGTGCGTCGTTCGCTCGTGGAAGGCATGTGGGCCGCCGGGTGGACGCACGGCGAGATCCGCGGCGCGTTGGGCGTCTCGGGCGACGTGATCGGTCCGTATAGGGCGCGCGGCTGGGATCTCCCGCACCGCCGGACGCCGGAGCAAATCGAGCGCATTCACGCGGCGAGGTGGGCGGCGTGACCCGGCAGGACGTGGCCGCCATGTTGATGGTGGTCCGGCGTGAGTGGCCGCATTCCAACGTGGCCGCGGAGGGGATCGAAGCGACGGTGGAGCATTGGCTTTCGGTGCTCTCCGCCACGGACGCCACGGCGGCGCGCGCGGCCCTGTTGGAGATGGTCGCGTCGGAACGTGAGCACGCGCCACGGCCGGGGCTGATCGTGCAGGCGGCGGCGGCGCGCGCGGTCGACGTGCCGGATTTCGATGAGGCGTGGGAGGAGATCGGCCGGCTGATGATGCGCCACAACCCGGCATTCCCGGGGCGTGAGCAGCCGCCGGCCGCGGCGTTCTCTCATCCGGCGGTCGCGGCGTTCGCGTTGCCGGCGTGGCGGGAGCTGTACCGTGGCCCCGCGCCGGGGACCAACGGGTACGGGACGCACTACGCGCAGCAGCGTGAGGCGTGGCGTGCGATGGCCGCGAGGTCGGTGCGCGCGGAGGCGAATTGGGCGGTCGGTGCGCCACGGAAACGGGACGAGCTCACGGGGGCGGGCGGGGCGCTTGAGCGGGCGGCGCGGCGTGCGATCGGTGGCCCGACGTGAGTTCTGCCGCTGATAGTGAGACAATCCCTGGTATGGGACCGTTGGCTGAAGGGTTGGAGGTCACTTCGCATCAGCGGGTGATTGACTCTGGGCCGCGTCCGGTGACGGTCGGTGGCTTGCCGCTCGTGCCGGATTGCGTCGGGACGTTGGTGGTGGCTGAGGGGGACCGTGGCCGAGGGCCGATCATCGTGGTGTGTGACGTGTGCGGCCATTCGCGTGGGATGGCGCGGCGTGAGCCGGACGCTCAGCGTCCGCTCGCGGCGGTGGGTGCGTGGACTGACACGGCAGACGAGGGCCGCGTCGGCCCTGACGGTTACGCGGCGTTCTGAATGCGCTGGCACATGCCACGGGCGTATCGCTATGAGGTGTCGCGGCCCGGCCTCCGCGCCGCGCTGAACCGCTACCCGAGCGGCATCATCGGCGTGGCCGTGGTGGCGGGCCGGTTCGCCTACTGCCTGAAGTGGGCGGCGGCGTAGTGCTCGAGTTCACGGTGGTGGGCAAGCCGGAGCCGCAGGGGTCCACTAAGGCGTTCGTTCCTGTCCACCCGAAGACGAAGCAGCCGTTCCGGCGTGCGGACGGCGGCATCGTCGTGAACGTCACGTCGGACAATCCGAAGTTGAAGGCGTGGCGGGAGCGGATCAAGATCGCGGCGGACGGGTCGGCGTGGGTCGATGACCCGATGGCCGGCCCGGTCACGGTCGACGTGACGTTCTACCTGAAGCGGCCGGACGGACATATGGGGACGGGCAGGAACGCGGGGACGGTGAAGGCGTCAGCGCCCGCGTTCCCGGTGGTCCGCCCGGACGTGGACAAGCTGATCCGTGGCCTGTTGGACGCGCTCACGGGCCTCGCTTGGGGCGATGATTCGCAGGTGGTCGAGATCGTGGCTCGGAAGCGTTACGCGGCCCCGGGTGAGTCTGAGGGCGCGCGTGTGATGGTGTGTCCGGTGGACGTGGATCCGGTGGCCGGTGACGGGCCGGAGTTGACGCTCGCCATCTAGCCGCGATTGCGCTACTATCGGGCTTGTACCCGGACCCGAACGAGGGGAGCGCATGACCGATTCACCTAGGGCCGCCGCGATCGACACAGCGGCGGCCAAGATGCGTGAGGCGCACGACGCGCACGACGCGGGGTGGCGGGCTATCGCCGCGATCGCGTTCGACGTGGCGGACGAGTCGTTGGAGATCGTCGGGAAGCGCGAGGCCGCGGAGATGTTCGGGAAGAATCCGAACAACCTGGTGCGGGACGTGCCGGAGTTGCCCGCGCCGGATTGGCCGTTGAAGGCGACCCCGGTTTGGCGGCGGCATAAGTTGCAGGAGATCGTGGACGCAAGGGCCGCGGCGGCGAACGGAGGGGACTCAGCATGATCACCATCGGGGCCATTGCGGCCTACATCTTCCTGCCTGTGGTGACGCTGATCCTGATCGGGTTGGCTTGGGTGTGCTGGACCAACCGAGACGACACCTATGAGGCGGGCATGTATCGCGTCGGGCTCGCCGGTTCGCTGCTTCTCGTGCCGGTGTGGCTGGTGTTGTGGTGGTGGTCGATGGCGTTCACGACGAGCGGCGACTACCACGCGTGGAACACGAAGCAGGGTACGGTGGAGCAGATCGGTAAGCGGCTGATCGCCACTGATTCAGGCATGAGCGAACGCTACGTGCTAACGCTCGACGGGACGCCGTATGGCGTGGATGACACTCGCGCGTCGATCGTGGCGAAGGGCGACATGGTCCAGCTGCGATGCAAGAAGGACTACCAGTGGGGCGTCCCTCGCGAGTCGCACGGCTGGGCTTGCCGGTACATCGGAAAGGGCGCGTGATGGCTGATGTGAACGGACGGCGCGGGCCGGCGCCGATCATCCCGCAGACACCGGAGCAGGCGGCGGTACGCGACAGCGCCGCGGGGCTCAAGGCGGTCCGCGAGGTCGTGACCGACGCAGGGACGATCTCGCCGCACGTGGCCATCCCCGGCGGGCCGCACGATCCGGCCGGTGACGTGCTCGGCGGTGAGTCGTGATCGTGCTGTGGGTGGTCGTGGCGGTCATGTCCACGGGCACGGCGGCCGTGGCGGGCATGGTCGCGTGGGGGATGCGCGCGGACAGACGGAAGGCGGCGGCCCCGGCTGTGTCCCCGTTGCCGGCGTCGTGGGAGCGGCACCGTACCGTCGAGCCCGCGAGGGCGGCGGCGGCTGACGGCCGTGAGCTCCACAGGGCGTTTGAGCGTGCGGTGGCTGGCGGGTGGGGTGAGGGGTTGCAGGTCCCGCGGGGTTCCCCGGCTGCGTGCCGTGATCTGTTGGCGGGGGTGGCGGACACGTTGTTGTCTGAGGCGGCGTCGGCGGCGTTGCGTGGCGAGGAGAGCGATGAACGGAACGCCCGGCAACTGGTGTGGCTTGAGGCGTACGTGCGGGACGCGCTGGACGGGATCACCGATGGATGACACGCGTTCCAGCATTTCCATCTCAGAGAACGGAGCACCGATGGCCGAGATGATCACCGAGCGGACCATGCTCGTCTTCAACTACCGTGAGTGGCACGAGGCTGGCCATGACCAGCCGGAAGGCAACGGCCGGTTCTGGCAGCCTGCGCGCATCCTTGAGGAAATAACCGGTTCCGGGCTGCTCCCCGATGGCTCTCGCGAGAGGATCGCCACGGTCGAGTGGCCTGACGGTCGCCGGAGCGCCGGCCACTACGTGCATTTGATGGAGGCCATCGATGGCCTCTAAGGCACTCCCGGATCGTTGCGGGCGCGAGATCGCGATCTGCCAGCACCCGAACGGCGAGGGCGTCTGGTGGGAGATCTCGGACGAGCACGACGCGAACGGCTGCATCCAGCAATGTGACTGCACGCCGAAGGTCTACACGCTCGCTTCCGTGCTCGCTGACGGCCTGAGCGCCCGCGGGATCATCCCCGGCCGCAACCCTGACGGGGTCAACGACGACACCGAGAAGGCGCTCACGCTGCTCGACGGCTACCGGGCCGAGAACGAGCGACTGCGCAAGGCGCTGACCGACATCGCTCGGATGAGCACACCTAGCCGTATGCAGTCGCGTGCCAACCGGGCTCTCGCACCTGCTTCTGACGAGAACGGAGAGACGACCTGATGCGCAAGCTTGATCGCATGGCCGAGAAGCTGCGCGCCACGGTTGGCGGGCAGACCGACGATCCCGAGCACCTGCTCGACGTCCTGATCGCGGCGTGGGAAGAGATGCACCGCGAGGCGAAGAAGACGCCGCTGCATGAACTGATCGACCTATGCCGTGAGCAGGACCTAGCGCTCGACCTGTCCCTCTACGGTCCTGACGAGGGTCAGCTTCCCGGCAGCGACGACACGCATTCCACGTACCTCGGCGGCTCGCGGGTCACCGGCCACAAGGGCGACCCGATGGACGTGATCCGAGCCGCTGTCCGAGCGCGCCGAGACGTGGCACTCGCTTCCCGAGATTCTGACCTGACAGGAGAGAACCGATGAGGTCGTACGACGGAACCCCGATGATCTGCTCTGGCTCGGTCATCCGCTTCAAGCCTTCCGGCATGGGCTTCCTCGGGTCCAGCGGATTCAGCACTCAGGTCGATCAGACGCCCGTCGAAGTGCAGGCGCGGCTGGCCGGCGCCGAGGGCTTGGTCGAGTTCTCCTACCACGGGGTCGCGGTCTACGTGGACGCGACCGAGGCCGTGGCGACGATCACGCCGACGTTCGACAAGGTCGCGGCAGATGAGTCCTAGCCATTTCGCCTTAGTGCTCGATCTGCGCGCTGAGTGGCGAGCCGTTGTGGACGACCCGGATGCGCCCGTGCTACCGGACCCGCCCACGTATCAGCAATGGCTCGAGGATGAAGTCTGTCGGCTGCGCGAGGGTGCCGTGAAGCTCGTGCCGCAACCAGTGATCGGCCACGCCTTCCCGATCGCCGGCCGGAAGCTGCGCCCCGGTGACGTCGCGTACTGCGGGTACGTGAAGAAGCTGCCCGATCCAGACGGCCCAACCCTCCCGGTGTCAGCGACCGAGTGCGTGGTCTGCGCCGACGTCGCAAGGTCGCGGGGTCACTACCAATGAGCGCTATGCCAGATCCAGCTCAAAGCGGGAGCGCGGTTTGTCCCGGCTGCGGCTCCGTTGGCGCGGACCGATCGCGGTGCGTTCACGGCGGCGGCGTGATGTTCACTCGGCTCTCCGACACGATCAGGTGGTGGCTACGCCGTGGCTAGCTCACCCTCAACGCAAAGCTCGTCAGCGGATCGTCGGCTCGTGATGGCCTACGCGGACCCGCCATACATCGGCCAGTCAAAGAAGCACTACGGCGACCATGAGGACTACGCGGGCGAGGTCGACCACGGCGAACTCGTGGAACGGTTGGTGCGCGAGTACCCGGACGGGTGGGCGCTCTCGCTCTCGTCACCGTCGACGCACATCGTGCTCGGTCACTGCCGCGATCACGGCCTCGACCTGATGGCCGGCGACATCCGGCTCATGGCGTGGGTCAAGCCGTTCGCGGCGTTCAAGCGCAACGTGCGCGTGGCCTACACGTGGGAGCCGGTCATCGTCAAGCCTGCCGAGCGGCTAGAGGGAGCGATTCCGACGCGCGACTACTGCGCGGAGCCGATCACGATGAAACGCGGGCTGACGGGCGCAAAGCCGGAGGTTGTGTGCCACTGGCTATTCGCCGCTATGGGCCTACGGCGCACAGACCGACTCGATGACCTGTTCCACGGCTCCGGTGCGGTCAAGGACGCATGGCAAACGTGGACGATGCAGATGGAGATAGCCGCATGAACCCAGGGATGCATGAGCCGATGGATGAGGCAACCGAGCGGCTGATCGTGTCCGCTGACCGGGTCGCAGGCCACTTGGAGTCCTGCCTGTTCGTGCTCGCTCTGGACGGTCGCGATCTGCCCGAAGCCGCGCGAGCGCTCGTGGAGTACAAGGCCGAGCGCGGCATCAAGACGGAGGACACGCAATGAGCGACCGGCTTCCGACACCGGAAGAACGCGACGGCCCGTGCGAGGCGAAGGATTGCACTCGCCCCGCGACCGTGTTCACGGGAGGGTTCAGCGACCTTTACCTCTGTCGCGGGCACGAGATCGCTATCGAGGCCGGGGCGGCGACGTTCGGCGAGTTCGCGATCAGCAAGCAGGAGTACATCGAGCGGCTGAAGACGGCGCGCGCATGGTTCCGCGAGAACCCGGACGCGGTGGCATGAGCACGCTCGACGTGTTGGTGATCGGCTATCTGATCGTCGCGGGTGCCGGGTTCATGTGGTACGGCCGTGAAGCGTTCGATCTCGGCTTCTACTCGGATCGCGTTGGGTCCGCATGGATCGGCGGCGTCAGCTTCATGTTCGGGATCACGTGCCTGATCCTCGTGGTGGCCGCATGAGCGCTAAGCCGGAAGTACAGGAACTCTGCTCAGCGCCCGGTGATGGAGTGCAACTATCAATCCCGCATCGGGCCGAGGAGGCGTAGATGAGCCAGGACACGCGCATGGAGTACCGGCTGCTGCTGTGGTCGTTCATCGAGGGCGAGATCGAGGCTCGGCTGAACGACGAGGCAGCAGAAGGATGGCGCTACCGCGATCAACTGCCCACGGGCATCCTGCTCGAACGCGAAGTGCAAGAGCCGCGCACATGAGTTCACGCGGTAGCGACTCAGCGACTACGGTGGCGTCGAAGCCGTGCCGTGGCGCGTGTGGCCGTACCCTCCCCGCCACCGTGAAGTTCTTTCACCCGGACGGGCGGCGGCGTGACGGGAGCGTCCTTTTGAAGTCTCGGTGCCGGGAGTGCGTGGACACGCAACGCCGGGAGTACCGGGCCAGCCTGAAAGGGCAGGGGCCACCCGTGGCGCAGCGGAGGACGGGGAAGCCGCGTGGCGTGATGTTGCCGGCCCCGCCGTTGGGTGACCGGATTCACAGGGCGGTGGCGTTGCGGGTGTTGTCGACCGGGGCGGCCCCGAAGGATGTGTGGCGGGCGTTCTATGAGCGGTCGGGGTTCAGTGAGAAGCGCGTGTTTGATTGGCGGTTCAAGCAGCGGACGGTGACGGCGTGTATCGCGTATGAGGCGTTGGACGCGGTCGATCTGCTTTTGGTGGACGCGTACACGCCGGAGCAGTTGGCCGTGTTGCCGCCCGTAGAGATCGACTGATGGCCGCTAGCGAGCCTTCTCGGCAAAGCGGGCGACCGCTCCGCTGCCGTCTCGGCCTGCATAAGGAGCGGCTCCGGCAGGGCTACTGGGCTGATCGCACGTTCGTGCTGATCGGCGTGAATCTGTACGAGTGCTCTCGGTGCTCGTGGCACATGAAGGGCATCGGGGAGGGACCGCATCCCGGCCATGGCCCTGCATGTGGCGTTGACGCCTGCATTGACTGCTGGCAGGAGGGTTCGTGATGAAGGGACGCTGGACGATCCACAAGCGCGGCTGGGGTCACCTTGTCGCGCCGACCGACCCGACCGACCAGGAGCCGGGTTCGTGGCCGGTGGTGCCGTGCGACGACGCGGCCATCGAGAAGGCCGAGATTGCGCTGATCGGTGCGCCGTATGACTGGCGGTCCTACGGGCCTGCCATCGTCGCGCAGATCGTGCTGATGGGTGCGGCGGGCGCGACCGACGACGAGATCGCGGAGTTCGTTCTCCGTGCCGCTGGGGAGACGTCATGACGCATCGGTGCGAACAGTGCGGCCGTGAAGGCAGCCGGGAGTTCAAGACGCTCGGAGGCTTCTGGTCATGGGTCGCCAACGAGCAGGTTTGGGTGCCGTTCGTCACGGTCTGCGCCAACGAGAACGCGTGCCGGAAGCGCTGGCCGCGCGAGACCGAAGACGCACGGGAAGCGAGGCTTGGATGACTTCTGACCTGCTTCTTCGACGCCGCGACATAGCGGGCCGGGGCAGCGGCGGCCAACCCCGGCCCGGCGTGGACCCTAGCTAGCCCGGTGACGAGCGTTGGCTGAAAGAGCGCCGAAGCGGCCCGCTGTGGCGCCCGTGGTCGTGTCGCATAGCCTGATGCCCGCCGACGTGTTGGCGGCCCGCGCCGCGGCGTTCCTGGTGGCCACGCAGGGCGAGGACAAGCCGACCGCGTACCCGTCGAAGATGGCCGCATAGCACGCTGCGTCGGCGTGTGCGTCTACGCTATGCGGGCGTGGCGGCCATGACGAGCGAGAACGAGAGCGCGACCGTGCCGGCGGACCCGTTCTATGGGCGGTGCCATGACTGCGACGGGTTCGTGTTGGCCGTGTACGTCCGCGGCCATCTCGTCCTAGCGAGCCCGCACGAGCATGAGCCGCGCGCGTCGTGCCCAATCTGCGGGCATGTCGCCGGACGCGGCCACAAGCGCGGCCAGTGTTGGCGGTGCGACCAGTCCGGGTTTATCGGGGAGGACCGGCCGCGGGATTACGTGCTCGCGATCGATGTGGCGTGGTCGGACACGGGCGGGGTGAGGGTGATCGGCCCGAACACGCCGCGTCGTCGTGGCGAAGGGCTGTCGTTGTTGCATCAGTGTGGCGGGGTGGTGCGGGTGCCGATCTTGCGGCGTTCGTTGGGGTTGTGCGGGTTCCGGCCGTCGTCGTACGTCTTGCACACCTAGCCCGATAGCGCTACTATCAGCGGCGTACCCGAGCTACCCGAAGGGGACTGCTGATGCGTTTCACGTTGCACGCGAATTTGGACACTGGCCGCGGTGTCGTGCATGACTCGGCCACGGAGAAGGTCGTGGCGGATACCGACTTGCCGCGCGCGGAGGCGATCTCGCGGGCGCTCAACGGCGCGGAAGAGGCGCGGGATCTCATGTTCACGAGCGGCGGGCAGATGCACTACACGCTCGAGGGCGTGGCGGCGTACGTGACGGCCACGGACGCGAAGTGGTCGGGTGGCCCGTGCCTGTTCTGCGATGACGTGCCGTGCGCGTTCTCGACGGCGACGTGCCGTGGCGAGGGTGGCTACGGGGAGCCGTTGCCGGATGTGACGCTCACCCTTCCGGGGGAGCTGGTGCAGGCGCTCGTGGGCGCGGAGGCGATGGCCGCGATCATCGAGGCGTGGCCGGGCGCGACCCCCGATGTCCCTTACGGCGCGGTCTACCTGAGCGCATCGGACGGCAACGAGCAGATCACGGCGGCGCTCCGCGCGCTCGTGGCGTGGCGGGCGGGCGCGCTCGAGGTGGTCGCGGAGGCTGAGCGGCGGTGGACGGATTTCACGGAGCAGGGAACGGTGTCCGCCCTGGTGTTCAATGGGGACGCGTGGGGCGCGTCGTTGCGTGCGGTGCTGGACGCGGGGACCCCGTCGTGAGCGGGTTGCAGGCGATGGCGGCGGGGATCGTGCTCGGGTGCCTCGTCGGGATCGCGAGCATGGCGGGGCCGTGGCTGATGGGGTTCGTGCTCTGCGCGGGCATCGTGGTGGCTGTGGCGGCAGATCGTGGGTTGCGTGATGGCAGGGAGCGCGAGGCGCGGCGGGCACGGCTGAAGGCGTCGGCGCGGCAATGAACTCGATCTGGGAAGCGCTCCACCGCGAGATCGACGGGGCCGACATGGAAGCACGCCCGATCGTCCACGTTCGCGTGACGACCGCCGCGTTCCCGGGGTCCATCGTGGCCGTGCCGATCAGCCCCGAACGGGCACGCGCCACCGCGAAGTTGTGGGCGCTCCCGGATGGGACGGTCGACGCGCTGTACGACGGGCGGGCGATGGAGATCCCGATGCACCCGGAGGACTACATGCGAGCGATGGCCGATATCGAAGCGGAGCAGCGCGGGTGGTGCATCACGCCGACGACGGCGCCCGGCCCGACGCTGTTTTTCGGGTTGCCGGTGAAGCGATGAGCGATCAGCTAGGGCTCGGGGTGGATGTGCCGCGTGTGGCGAAGCGGTCCACGAGCCGCGTCGTGCGGCGACCCGTGACGCAAGACGTCACACCGAAGCGCTCGCCGCTCACGGAGCTGTCGTTCACGGCCGCGCTCGCGGTGGCGCTGGACCGTGCGGGCGTGGCCCCGGGCGATTCGTTCTACGTGGCGCGTGTCCCGCCGGCCACCCGTAAATCACATCTCGGTGACCTGAACGGGCCGCTCGGATCGCGCGCCGATCAACGCCTCAAGATCCTGCGAGCCTTCGCGATCTTCGATACGACCGAGTGGGCGGCTAGCCCGGGGGGCCGCGGCTCGACGGCGTCTGTGGCCTGCGGCCTTGCAGGCGTTGGGGGCGGGTGGCGCAGGGTGAGCGAGCTCGTGCAGGGCGGCCACCTCGCGCCGACTGGGGAGAAGCGGGAGAACGTGCCGGGCCGTCCTGCCCGGGTGTTGGCGATCACTGACCGCGGCCGAGCCGCATTGGAGGCGACCCGTGAAGCGTGATCCATGCGCGTCGTGCGGCCATGAGCACGGCAGCCATTTCGGGGCGTGTGGCCCGTGCATCGAAGCGCACGAGGGCGAATCGTCCGTATGCCCGTGCCTAGCGTGCCGGTGCGACGAATGCAAGACGGGGGCGTGAGCCGTGGCCAAATGGTTCGTCTACAGCAACGCGACCTATTACCCCGACGCGGTCGTGGTGGAGGCCGACACACCCGAAGCGGCGGTGGCCGTGGTCTTCCCCGACTACCCGACGAGGGGCGGCGGCGACGGCGTGGCGGTGTTCCCGCTCGACGCGTTGGCCATGTGGGACAAGGACGAGAGCCGCGGCACCATCGAGGAAGAACTGAGGGCGTGGACGTGATGGCGGTCAACACGAGCGGCGAGGGCAACGAGCCCCGCAGGTTCTACGCGGCGTGTGAGAACGAGGGGTGCGGCGTGTGCGGGCCGGTCAGGGCGACCGAGAGCGCAGCGCACGCCGACGCCAGGGCACACGCGCTCATCTGCTCGGCCACAGCGGGACCGGACGTGATGACGGCTGCAAGGGCAGCGGCGTGGCTCGATCAGCGATCACGGGCCTGACGGCGTAGCTTGGCCGCTGCCGGGTCTACGCTTGGCTAATGTCACCGGCGGCGGTCATGCAATCTGAGCAGCGTGGCGGGCGTGCCCCGGCGCGGTTCTGCGCGGCGAACACCAGGAAGGGCACGCCGTGCAAGCGTGGGCGTGGCTGGGGGACGGATCACCCCGGGTATGGGAACTGCAAGCGCCATGGCGGCGCTACGCCGTCCGGGAAGGCGGCGGCGGCGAAGGAAGCGGCGGCCGCGTCGGCGATGGCTGACTATGCCGGCGAGGTGCAGATTGCCCCGCTCGACGCGCTCTTGTACACGGTCAGGCGTGGCGCGCAGCTTGTGGCGTACTGGCAGCGGCGGGCGCTGGAGGCTGAGGAGGGCGAGGCCCGCCAGTACGCGACGGAGCAGGAAGCGCGGGCGTTGCAGAACTTGAACCACTGGGCGAACAACGCCGTCAAGTCGGGGGTGGCGAAGGCGCAGGTGGAGATCGCGGCACGGCTCGCTGACCATCTGATCGCGTCGGCTGAGGAAGCGCTCGCCGCGCTTGAGCTCGCGGTGGGCCGGTCGTTCTCGGCGGGGGAGCGGACGGCGTTCGCGTCGGCGTATGGCCGGTCGTTGGAGCGGTTGGAGCAGGGGACGATCGAGGCCACCGGGAGAGTTGTATAGACAATGCCGTATAGCCGCTATACACTCGGCGCATGGCAAAGCAGCCTCTCGGCCTGAGACTCGACCCGGCTTTGATCGCCCGGATCGATGAGGCCCGCAAGAAGCAACCGCGCACGGCGTGGATCGAGGCGGCGATCATGCGGCATCTCATGGCGCGTCCGGGGGAAACGGTCGTGACCACCTTGCCGGACGCCAAGAACGCGAAGGCCGCGCATGACGCGGCATCGGCGCGGCAAGCGCGGCTGAACGCCGCGAAGTACGGCGGCGCCTGATGGTCTACATGATGCGAGCCGGCGCGTTGGGCCTGATGAAGATCGGCCATGTGAGCGGCGGACGCGATCAGGTTGAGCGCCGCCGCCGCGAACTTCAGTGCGGGACGCCGTATGACCTGCACGTCGTGGCGTGCGCGCCGGGCGGAGCCGAAATCGAGCGGCTGATGCACGAGCACTTCGCCGATCGGCACGTCAGGGGCGAGTGGTTCGATCTCGCGGATCTCGATACGCCAGGTGAAGGCAACGGCATCGATGACGTGGTGCTGATGTGCTGGATTCATCACGCCATGCTCGCGACGGTCGGGATGATGGTGGTCGGCGATGGCGAGTAATGCGGGCGTGAAGCCGATCCCGAAGGGCGGGAAGTGATGGCCGCAGTCGACGTCGAGCGTGTGAGCGCGCCCGTGGCTGCCCGTGAGCCGATGGTTCATGTCGTCTGCGAGTGCTCGCCGGACTTCACGTTGTGCGGGAAGGTCGCTACGGCTGATTCGCCGCCTCCGCAGCCGTTGAGCGAATTGCCGGCTGAGTGCGTCGTCTGCGTCGATCTGACAACCGATGGATGCCGGAGGTGTTCGTGATGGACCCGAACGGTGTGGCCGCGAGCGCGCGGCAGAAGGCCATGAACGCCACGCGCGAGCCGGAACGGTGGTGGATGCTCCGCCACTCGCTTGGCGCGGTCCAGATGTCGCGGTTCCAGGGCGACGACGAGGGCGAGCGGCGCGAACGTGAGGCGCGCGAGGTCGGCGCTCGACTGTTCCGGGTGGTCCGTGAGGCTGACGTGGAGCCGCGCGACGGTGGCCCCGATCCGCGCGTGTCGCATCCGGAGGGGTGGCCGAAGCCGACGCTGGAGGCCACGCAGGCGTTGGTGGCGAGCGTGCATGAGCGGATGGACGCGCTCGGGGTGCTGCGCACGGTGGATGTTCAGGCGGCCATTGGCGGCTTGCACATCGAGGGCCGCGAGCTCACGTTGCTCGGGCGGATGGACGCGTGCCTGAGTCAGCAGGAAGCCGCTAAGGCCGACGCGGAGAAAGCCGACGCGGAAGCGTGGCGCCGCTGGAACGCGCGCCCCGACTCGCAGCGGGTGCGGCCATGACCGGCCGTGACGCGGCGGTCGCGTTGGCCCGGGCCGTCTACGCCACGATGAGCGTGGCCGACCCGACCGTGGCCGAGCTCGAAGCGGTCGGGGAAGCGATGATCCGTGAAGGCGTCCGCGTCGTCGCGCTCGAGCACGGCCCGGAGGTGGTCCAGTGATGCTGTTCAAGGCCGCCGCGGTGTGGCTGGCGGGCGTCAGGATCGACCATCCGGCCCCTGATGTGACACGCGTCACGTTCCCGCGGCGGCTCGCCCGGTGGGTGCCGACGATCGCGCGGCGCGTCGAGCAGTTGGAGCGCGCGGAGGGGCACCGGGTGGCCGCGTTGCAGGGGGACGGGAGCCACGTGGTCGTGATCAACGATGGGGCGGGGCCGGCGTCGCTGGTGATGCTGCGGGTGCGGCGATGAGCGGCAGCGGCGAGTCCCCGGACAGGGCGAAGATCGCCGCTCGGCAAGAGGCGAAGCGCGCCGCCGATCTCGCGTTCTTGAGCACGGCGCGGCGGCTGCTGAACCTCGCAGAGCGTGGTGGATGGTCGCGTGAACGGACCATCAGGGCCATATCGGACCTGATGACGGAGAGCGGGCGATGACTGGCGTTGAGCTCGTGCTGGCGGTGATGCTCGGGATCGTGGCGGTCGTGGTCGTCTACCGGGCACGCGAAGGGCGGGCACGCCGCGCGCCGGCCGTCGAGCGGTGGCCGGACGTCGAGAAGGTCTTGCACGCCGCGTTCGCCGCCGACGAGATCGACGCGGACGAGCTGGCGGATCTGTACGGGCGGGCGCTGGAGGCGGGCATGCTCGACTACAAGATCGTTGCTGGGGTCGGCCAGGTCCGTGCGTGGCTCGGGCTGCTTGAGCGGCAGGCGGCGCGGCGTGAGGCACGGAAGGCGGCGGCGTGACGGACCCCGGCCCGTTCGGTACGGGCGCGTTGTCGACGCTCGACAGGGACGTGATCGCTGCGATCAGCCACCCGCGCCGCTTCCGGGATGTGGCCGGCATGGTCAACGCGCGGCGGCGGCTGTACGCGCGGCCGGAGGTGCCGGAGGCTGATGTGCGCGGGGTGCTGCGCGGGTTGGAGCATCTAGGCAAGGCCTCGGGCCGCGGAGGGTGGTGGCGGGCGCTATGAGCGAATCGCGGATGTGCCCGAACGGCCATGTGTGCCGACCGGCCACCGCGCCGTCGTGCATGGTCGGCACGAACTACTTCTACTGCGGCCGGTGCGAGAGCACGCCGCGCTATAGGGCCATGAGCGGCAAGTGGGCGCGCGGCATGTATTGGCCGCGGTCACGAACGGCGGGGCTGTGATCCTCGGCCATCGTGGCGAACAGCATCTCCCCGGCGGGGTCGCGGCCCGCGTCCAACGGCAACTCACCCCCGAACCGGAACGGGAACTCCCCGCAGACCCGGTCGAGTGGCTGAGGGACGAGCTCGACGAGTTCGCGTGGTCAGGGCAGCGCCGGATCTTGCGTTCGGCCACGGTCAACCGGCTGACGGCGGTGCAGTCGTGCCACGGTGTCGGGAAGTCGTACATTGCGGCGCGTCTCGCGGCGTGGTGGATCGCGGCGCACCCGATCGGTGAGGCGATGGTCGTCACGACCGCGCCGAGCGGCCATCAGGTCCGCGCGATCCTGTGGAAAGAGATCCGCCGCGCGCACGCCCGCGCCGGCCTCCCAGGCACCATCACGGCGGGCGCGGTCCCCGAGTGGAAGATCGACGGGGAGATCGTGGCGTTCGGCCGCAAGTCGATGGACCGTGCCGACAAGGACGAGGCTATGACGGCGTTCCAGGGCATCCACGCCCGGTATCTACTGGTGCTGATCGATGAGGCCGCGGGCGTCCCGGAGTGGCTGTGGGATGCGGTGCTGGCGTTGGCGACGAACGAGAACAGCCGGATCGTGGCGATCGGGAACCCGTCCGACCCGACGAGCCGGTTCGCGAAGGTGTGCGCGCCGGGCACGGACTGGCACACCATCACGATCGGCTACCAGGACACCCCGAATTTCAGCGGGGAGAGCGTCCCGGAGCAGCTACGCGAAGAACTCATCGGCCCGATGTACGTGGATCAGGCCCGGTCGGAGTGGGGGGAGGATTCGCCGTTGTGGACGGCGCGCGTGCTCGGGCTGTTCCCGGACGTCGCCGACGACGTGGTCATCACGCCACGGATGATCCTCGCGGCGCAGCTCCGGGCGGTGAAACCTTAAAAGCTTTAAAAGCCTTATATATTCTTTTTTTTCTTATAAAACTTAAAACCTTAGAGGCTATTTAAGTTGCTGATTTATATTAATTTTATTGTTCAAACATGAGAGCTTAGTACGTGAAACATGAGAGCTTAGTACGTTAGCCATGAGAGCTTAGTACGTTAGCCATGAGGGTTTAGTTCGTTAAACATGAGAGCTTAGTACGTTAAACATGAGAGCTTAGTACGTGAAACATGAGAGCTTAGTACGTACTATCAACAGGTTGAACTGCTGATCTTCGGATGCAC
>JGI20283J15916_100070_pt1 | contig 31433 bp, 20 predicted proteins | sample Plalitdecfosmids_FD_15916 | JGI IMG/M metagenome (IMG submission 15916) | reverse complement strand
GTCCGCATTGCGGCTGGCAGGAATGGGTCAGCGAGTTCCTCGGCAGGGACGACGGCGACTGAGCACGCATTCCGAAACTTTAGTTAGTGCAACAAGGTGCGCTGCCGAACCGAGCTCTTGCGTATCGGGCATTATCGTGAACTCATCCATATCCGAGTTTACGATCATGACAGCACGCATCACTTCTTTGCGGCCGCGCCTGCTCGCCGTCGGCGTTGCGGCGGCCCTCGGCGCCAGCGCCTTGCCCGCCCTGGCGCAGGATCCGCCCACGCGCGCCGGCCGCATCGCCTGGCTGGCCGGGCCGGTCAGCATGTCCCCAAACGGCACCGACACCTGGGCGCAAGCGCCGCTGAACCGCCCGCTGGTCGCCGGCGACCGTCTCTGGACCGACGCCGGCGCGCGTGACGAAGCCCAGTTCGGGCCGGTGGTCGCGCGCATGGACGCCGGCACCCTGCTGAGCGTGCTGGCCGCCGACGAAGCCAGCACCCAGCTGCAGGTGTCGCAGGGCCGCATCGACCTGCACGTGCGCCGCATCGATCCGAATACGGCGGTCGAAATCGATACGCCCAACCTGGCCTTCGTCGCGCGCGCGCCGGGCGACTACCGCATCGTGGTCAGTCCGGACGGCGCCAGCACCGACGTCGCCGTGCTGCGCGGCGCCGGCGATGTGTATGGCGACGGTAACGCCTACAGCATCGGCCCGAACCAGGGCTACCGCTTCGCCGGCCAGGACCTGCAAAACCTCGGCAACGCCCCAGTGCAGCCCTACGACGATTTCGACCGCTGGGCCTTCGAGCGCGACGCACGCCTGGATCGCGCCCAGTCGGCGCGCTTCGTCCCGGCCGACGTGGTCGGCTACGAAGACCTGGACGACAACGGCGCCTGGCGCACCGTGCCCGAGTACGGCAACGTGTGGGTGCCGACGCGGGTGGCGTCGGATTGGGTGCCTTACCAGAGCGGCCACTGGGCCTGGATCGATCCGTGGGGCTGGACCTGGGTCGACGACCAGCCGTGGGGCTACGCGGTCTCGCACTACGGCCGCTGGGTCAACCTGGAAAACCGCTGGGCCTGGGTGCCGGCGCCGGCGCGCGAGCGGCCCGTGTTCGCGCCGGCGCTGGTGGCCTTCGTCGGCGCAGCGCTGGGCGGACGCGGCGACGGTCCCGGCGTCGGCTGGTTCCCGCTCGGCCCGCACGAACCCTACCGCCCGCCTTACCACGCCAGCCCAGCCTATTTCGCGCGTATCAACGTCAGCAATACCCCGTTCGGGCGCGGTGCTCTGGAAGGCTTCATGGATCATCCGGACCGCATCCGCTACGCCAACCGCGGCGTGCGCGGCGCGCTGACGGCGATGCCGGCGGCGCAGTTTGCCGGCGCCATGCCCGCGCACCGTTTCGGTCGCCCATTCGACGCGCGCCTGGCCTTGAGCGCGCCGGTGCTGCTGGCACCAGGCGTGCGGCCGCTGGCGCGGAGCCGGATCGGCACGGCGCTGGCGCGCCAGCGGCCGCCCGAGCCGGCGCAGCGGCGCATGGGGGTGGCGCGCAGCCTGCCGCCGGGGTTGGCGCGCTTCAGTGGGCCAGGCTTTGCGCACGACGGCGCGGTGCGCAGCGGCCGGCCGGATTTCGGACCGGGTACGACGGTACCGGTGCGCATGCTGCGTTATGCCGGCGCCGTCAAGCCGGGCGTGCCGCCGGCGCATGGTGCGGGCCGGCCGGGGCAGATGCGGCAAGGCCTGGCAGCCATGCCGGGACACGGACGCGAAGGCGCTGCGCAAGCCATGGCGCCGGCCGGCGCGCCGTACCCGGGCCGTGGCCACGGTCCGGACGGCCGGCGCTGGGCGGACGGGCAGGGCACGCGGCCCGGCCAGGCGTTCGCGCATGGCCAAGTCGCAGGCGATATGCCGAATGTGCAGGCGTTCGCAGGCCACGGCCCGCAGGCGGGCGCATCCGCGGTGCCGGCGGGGCCGCATGGCGCCGGCCAGGGCGCCATGCCGCAGGCACGCCCGATGCCGGCCGAGCGGACGCACTTTGCCGAAACGGCGCACGGCGCGGCGCGTCCCGACATGCACGCGCAGCCGCAGCGCGAAGCGGCCCAGCCTCGGCACGAGGCCGCACCGGCGTTGCAGCCGCAGCGCGAGATGCGCCAGCCGCAGCATCACGATGCAGCACCCCAGCATCAGGGCGGCGACGGTGACCACGGCCACGGCCACGAGCACGGCCACTGATCCCGCACGTGCGTGCGCGCCCACGCCCACCCGCGCGCGCACGAGCAAGCGGGAACGGCGCCGGTGTAAGATGGCCATCTTTTCACACACCGGCGCGGCCAGGCGCCGCAGCGCCATGACCCCGACCGTCAACCGCCATCCCACCTTCCGCCGCGCCGACGGAGGCGCAGCATGACGCTGCTGCTGGTGATCTTCCTGGCCGGCGTCTGGGCCGGCGTGCAGAACACGCTGGCCGGCGGCGGCTCGTTCGTGACGCTGCCGGCGCTGATCCTGTCCGGCATGACGCCGCTAGCGGCCAACATCACCTCGACGGTCGCGCTGTTTCCCGGCCAGATCACGGCCGGCTACGCGGGGCGCAAGCTGGCCAGCGGCGCCGGGCACTTGCCGTTCCGGGCGCTGTTCGTGCTGAGCCTGATCGGCGGCGCGTTCGGCGGCCTGCTGCTGCTGCACACCTCGCCCGACGTATTCGCGCGCCTGGTGCCATGGCTGGTGCTGTTCGCGACCGCCGTGTTCACCTGGGGCTCATTCTTCCGCAAGCCTGGCGCAGAAGGCGCGCTGCACATCGGCCCGGTCGCCACCGGGTTCGCGCAATTCCTGATCGGCGTGTACGGTGGTTACTTCGGTGGCGGCATCGGCATCCTGATGATGGCCGCGCTGACGCTGGCCGGCCAGTCGGCGCGCAATGCCGGCGGCACCAAGAACGTGCTGGCCGGGGTGATGAACGCGTCGGCGGTGGCGCTGTTCCTGGCGTCGCCAGAACTGCACTGGCGTCAGGCGCTGGTGCTGGCGGTCGGCGCGGTGATCGGCGGCCTGCTCGGCACCCTGGCGCTGCGCCGCGTGAACGAAAAGGCGCTGCGCGTGGCGATCGTCTGCATCGGCGTGGCGTTGACCGTCGGCCTGTTCGTCAAGCCGCTGTGAGAAGCCCATGTTGAGGAACCCATGTTGAACACCCCTTCCGAGCACGACCTGGCCCTGCGTTACCGCGATGGCGACCTGGCCGCCTTCGACGAACTCTATCGGCGCCACAGCCGCGGCCTGTACAACTTCATCGCATGGTGCGCGCCGCGCCGCGACCGGGTCGACGAACTGGTGCTGGACAGCTGGGCCGTACTGCATCAGGCGCGCGGGCGCTATCTCGCCAGCGCGTCGTTCGACACCTTCCTGTACCAGGTCGCGCACACGCGCTTGGTCGAGCTGGCGCGTCACGACCAGGATGTGGCGCCGGCCGCCACCGTGCACGATAGCGACCACGACCACGACCACGACGACGCGCACGCTGCGCCGCTGCGCCAGGCCATCCGCGCGCTGGCGGACGAGCAGCGCGAGACGCTGGCGCTGCAGCTGTTCGGCGGCCTGGATCTGGGCGAGATCGCGCTGCTGTGCGCCGTGCCGCTGGACACCGTCACGGCGCGCCGGCGCGACGCACTGCGCACCCTGCGCTCGCAGCTGGCCGCCGATGCCGCTGCAGCAGCAGACCCGGATCCGAGCAAGCGCGATGACTTCGATGCTATCCTGCGCGCCCTGCCGCAGGAGACGCCGCCGCCGGAGCTGGATGCGCGCGTCCATGCGCAGGCGCGCGCGGCGCTCGACCATCCGGCCCGCGCGGCGCGCGACCCGGTCATCAGCGCGCCACCGGCCGATGCCGATGCCGCCGCCGACGACGAGGAAGCGCCGCGTCCCTCCAACCCGTTCGGCCATCTGCGCGTGCCGATGGCGGTGGCGGCGGTGCTGGTGATCGGCGTCACGCTGGTGCTGCAGCTGGGCGACTGGCACGCGCCGGCTGACCTGCCGGCGAGCGCCGCGGGCTCTCCAGCCGGCCGGGCATCCCCGGCTTATGGCGCAGGCGATCCCGCCGGCTCGATCGAGCGCATCGGCGCCTTGCTCGACCAGCACCGTGACGCCGAAGCGCGCGCTGCATGGCGCGCATTGCGTCAGCGGCATCCCGACGCGCCGGTGCCGGACGCCTTGCGCGCGCGCGTGGAGGCGCTGCCGCCCGCGCGCTGACGCGGGCGCGGGCCGGCCCAAAAAAATAGGCGCCGGCCTTGCGGTCGACGCCTTTCGAAGTCCCCCCATGGGACGCAGATGCTCGGATTGCGCCGATCATCGTATGACGATCAGCGCGTGATGGTCAGCACATGAAGATCAGCGCGGACCCGGCTTGAACTCGCGCGCCGGCAGGCGTACCGTGACGTTGGCGACCGGCGCGTCGGCCGCGGTCGCCAGCGTCACCTGGTAATCGCCGGCGGCGATCTTCCAGGTGTGCGAAGCGGTGTCGTACACGGCCAGCGTGCGCGGGTCGATGGTGACCGTGCTGGTGCGGTTTTCGCCGGCTTTCAGTGCCAGCTTGTCCCAGCCGCCCAGGCGCTTCGGTGCTTCCCAGCCGCCGCCGACTTTCGAGACATACACCTGCGGCACCGCCTTGCCGGCGCGCTGGCCGCTGTTGGCGACGTTGAAGCTCACGCGCAGCGCGCCGTCCGCGGGTTCCGCTTTCAAACCGTTGAACTGGAAGCTGGTGTACGACAGGCCCGCACCAAACGCGAACAGCGGCTTGATGTTTTTGAGGTCGTACCACTTGTAGCCGATGGCCGCGCCTTCGATCGTGTAGTCGACGTCGAAGCGGGTGTCCGGCGCCAGGCCGAGGCCGTCCAGCTTCGGACGCGGCAACTGGCTTTCCGCCATCGGGAAGGTCACCGGCAGGCGGCCGGAGGCGTCGATCTCGCCGCTCAGCACGCGCGCGATCGCCTCGCCGCCATTCGTGCCCGGGAACCATGCTTCGACCACGCCGGCGACGCTGTCGGCCCACGGCATCGTCACCGGGCCGCCGGTCTCGAGCACGACCACGGTGCGTGGGTTGGCCTTGGCCACCGCGGCGATCATGGCGTCCTGGTTGTTCGGCAGCGACAGGTTCGGCACGTCCTTGCCTTCCGACGTCCACTGGGTCGCGAACACCAGCACCACGTCGGCGCCTTGCGCGGCGCGCGCAGCGGCGGCCGGGTCGCGGCCTTCGTCATAGGTGATCTTGGCCTTGGTGCGCGCGGCCAGCGCCTTCAGCGGCGAATTCGGCAGGAACACCATCGGGCCCGGCCACTCCTTCGGGCCTTCGTTCGGCACCGCCAGGCCGCCGACCGGGTACACCTGGGCCGAGCCGCCGCCCGACAGCACGCCCTTGTCGGCATGGCCGCCGATGATGGCGATGCGCTTCAGGTTCGGCGCCAGCGGCAGCACGCCACCCTGGTTTTTCAGCAGCACGATGCCTTCCTCGGCATCTGCCTGCGAGGTGCGCGCGTGCGCCGCGTAGTCGATCTTGGTCGGCTCGTCATTGACGAGATTATCGAGCGCGCCGGCGGAGGCCAGGCCCCACAGCACGCGCTTGGCCATGTCGTCCAGGCGCGCCACCGGCACCTGGCCGTCCAGCACCGCTTCTTTCAGCGCGCCTTCGAAGTAGTTGGACTTGTCGAACGGGTAGCCGGACTGCTGGTCCAAGCCGTTCATCGCCGCCTTGACGGTCGAGTGGGTGCCGCCCCAGTCGGACATCACGTAGCCCTTGAAGCCGAATTCGCCTTTCAGCACCTTGTTGAGGATCCAGTCGTTCTCGCACGAGAAGTCGCCGTTGACGCGGTTGTACGAGCACATGATGGAGCCCGGCTTGCCGCGCTCGATCGCGATCTCGAAGGCCAGCAGGTCGGACATGCGGCCGGCCTGTTCGCCGATGTGCGCGTCGAGGATATTGCGGCCGGTTTCCTGGTCGTTGAAGGCGTAGTGCTTCATGGTCGAGACCACGTGCTGCGACTGAATGCCGCGCATCTGCTCGCCGACCATCACGCCGGCCAGCAGCGGATCTTCGCCGCCGTACTCGAAGTTGCGGCCATTGCGCGGCTCGCGCGTCAGGTTGGTGCCGCCGGCCAGCATCACGTTGAAGCCCGACAGGCGCGCCTCGTTGCCGATCATGGCGCCGCCCTGGAAGCCCAGTTCCGGGTTCCAGGTCGCGGTGGTGGCGATGCCCGAGGGCAGGCTGGTGCGCTCGCGCGGCTTCTTGCCCGGCTGCGAGGCCACGCCGATGCCGGCGTCGGTCTGCCATTGCGGCGTGATCTTCAGGCGATCGATGCCTTTCAGGTAGCCGGCCGACTGCGGGCGCACGCCGTCGACCGGCGGCTTGCCGGCCTGGTCCGAGCCGAAGTGGCCGAACACCAGGCTGATCTTCTCGTCGATCGTCATCTGGCTGACCAACTGGGCAGCGCGGGCTTCGGCATTGGCCGAGGCGGCGGCGTTATCCGCCGCGTGCGCGGAAAACGGGGCGGAAAACTGTGCCGCGAAAGCGGTGGCCAGCACCAGCGCCCAGCGGGTCGGTTTGAAAGGGGTCGTCATCGTGTTCTCTCCAATTGTTTTTTTCAAGCTGTTTTAATAAGTACCCATGCGGACTTTGAGCACCGTCGGCGTGGCCGGCAGGTTCAGGCCGTAGTCGGTCTGGTCGCCGTTCCACACGCGCTCCATGACCCAGCGCCCATCCGGTTCGAAATGGCCTTCTTCGACGCGCGCCCACATGCTCGGCTTGCCGGCATTGGCGCCGGCGCCGCTTACCTTGATGCGCGCGCGCTGGCCGACCACCACGAACTCGTCGGCTCCGAGCTGGGCCAGGGCCAGGCCGCCGTTCGGCTTGTCGGTGCCGAGGGGATAATCGCTTTTATCGTGCAGCCATTCGCGCTCGCCGAACTGGAATTCGCGAAAGCTCACGGTGGCGTTCCAGCCATCCAGCGCGATCGTCTGTGGCTTGCGGTCGTCGCCTTCGGCCACGCCGTGGGTGCGGCCTTCGAAGGCCCAGCGTGCCCACAGTCTTTGCATCGGTGCGAACGCGGCAAACACCTGGGCGAACGGCTCGACCATGCGCTTGTCGGTGTAGGGCGAGCCGAGCGGGTAGTTGCTGTACTCGGCGTAGTCGATGCCGAAGGGCGCCACGCCGAGCGCGCCACGGCCCAGGATTTGCCAGACGTAGCGCGCATAGCCGGGCGCATTGCCCATCTCCGGCACCAGCAGCGCGTTGCCGGCTTGCTGGAAGCGCGCCAGGTTGGCGCTGACCTTGTTCGATTCCGGCATGTAGATGTCGGGTGCGGCCAGGTCGATGTGCGGCGCGGCCGCCTGGTAGATGCCGAGCACGTCGAAGGTCGGACCGCCGCTGGCGAAGTCGTTCTTGAACGGCGCGGCTGGCCTGGACAAATCGCCGGGGTCACCGGGGTCGCGCAAGGCATTGTTGACGTACATCGGCAGGTCGTAGACGGCGCGGCCGGCCTTGGCGATGTCTTCGATGTAGCTGGCGATGGCCCAGGCATGGAAATACTGCTCGGCATAGTCGCCGTAGACGTCGTGCCAGCTGCCTTGTTGCGGCCGGCCGGCAGGCGGCTTCTGGCGTGCCAGCACCGCAGCGGGCACCGGCTGGCGGTAGGCCGCTTCGGCCGCCGAGGCGTAGTCGCGCACCAGGTTATAGCTGCCGACTTCGTTCTCGACCTGCACCATGATCGCGGTGTGCTGCTGCCCGTCGACCTGCTTCAGGTGCGTCATCAACGCGACGAACGCGCGCTTGTCGGCCTCGCGCGTCTGTGCCCCAAACGGCGACAGGCAGCAGTCCGGCTTGCCGTCCTTGTTCACCATGCGCGGGAAGCGCTGGTTGTCGAACTTGACCCAGGCCGGCGTATAAGACGGGCCGGTGTTCTTCCAGGTGCCGAACCACAGCAGCACCAGGCGAATCTTGTTTTCGCGCGCCTGCTTCACCAGCGTGTCGACCCAACTGAAATCGAACTGGCCTTCCTTCGGCTCGATCTGTTCCCAGGCGACCGGGATCTCGAGCGTGTTGGCATGGGCGTCATGCAGCGCGGCCCACACCTTGGGCAGCGCGGCCGGGTAGTTGCTCGAGTTCTGGGCTTGGCCGCCCAGCATCAGATAAGGCGCGCCGTCGACCATCAGCGCGTGATGGCCGTTCTGTTCGACGATGCGCGGCAGGTCATTGGCAGCTTGCGCCGCCTGCGCCTGCATACCCGCGCAGGCGCAGGCGACCGCCAGCGCGAGCACCCGCGCGCGCATGAGGAGCGTGGAGCGCATGATCAGCGCCCGATCACTTTAAGCAGCTTGGCCGCGTTCGCGCCCAGCGCGCGGTCGCCGCCGCTGGCGTTCAGCTTGCCCGACGCTTCGTTCCATTGCAGGCGCGTGCTGGTCGTGCCCTTGTCCTTCTCGTAGTCGTAGCTCTGGCCGTCGTCGTCGTACAGATTGAACTTGGCGTCCTTGCCCGGGTAGACCAGCAGCTGGGCGATGGCCTGCTTCGCTTGGGTCGACTGGATGTCGGCGCCCATCGGCACGATCGAGCCGGCCTTGACGAACACCGGGATCTGCTCGATCGGCGCGGCCACCTTGACCCACTGGCCGCCGGCCAGCTTCTCGTTGGTCCAGAAGTTGTACCAGTCGCTACCCGCCGGCAGGTAGACGTCTTTCGAGGTCTGGCCCTGCTGCGTGACCGGGGCGACCAGGAAGGCCGGGCCGAACATGTACTCGGTGCCGATGTCGGCGACGTTCGGGTCGTTCGGGAAGTCCATCCACAGCGCGCGCATGAAGGGGGCGCCGGTGTCGTGGGTGAACTTGGCCTGGCTGTAGATGTAGGGGATCAGCTGGTAGCGCAGGCGGTCGTAGCGCGCCATCACGTCTTCGGCCGGTTTGCCGAAGGCCCAGATCTCGGTGTGCTTGCGGTCGCCGTGGATGCGCAGCGTCGGCAGGAAGGTGCCGTACTCGAACCAGCGCGTCATCAGCTCCGGATAATCGTTGTTCTGGCCGACCACCTCGCGCGCACCGGACGGATCGAGCAGCGGCGCCTTGGTCGCGCTGCTGGTCTGCGCCAGTCCCTGCCAGCCGCCGATGTCGTTGCCCCACAGGGCGATGCCGGACGCGGTCATGTTCAGGCCCGCCGGGATCTGGCGCGTCAGCGCTTCCCAGGTCGGGTCGATATCCGACGACCAGAACAGCGCGCCGGTGCGCTGCGAGCCCAGGTAGGCCGCGCGCGACAGCACCAGCACGCGCTGGTTCGGGCGCCATTTACGCAGGTTCTCGGCCACGCCTTCGACGTGCACCAGCGGGAACAGGTTGTGGTAGCGGTCGCCCGAGCCGATCGAATAGTAGCTGCCGTCCGGGACCAGGTCCGGTTCGGTCTCGTCCAGCCACGGGTAATCGAAACCGTGCGCCAGGATATTGTCGCGCGCCTTTTCCCAGTACCACTGGCGCGCCTTCGGGTTGGTGGCGTCGATCAGGCCGCCGGTGCGGTCGGCGCGGAACGGCAGGCCGTCGACGCTCTTACCGTCCTTGTCCTTGAGCAGGTAGCCCTTGGTATCGAGTTCGTTGAAGTAGCGGCCCGAGGTTTCGAAGCGCGGCCAGATCGAGATGATCGAGCGCATGCCCATCTCGTGCAGCTTCTTGTTCATGCCGTCCGGGTCCGGGAATTCGGCCGGATTGATGTCCATCTGGCCCATGCGGGTCCAGTAGAACCAGTCGACCACCATCACGTCCAGCGGATACTGTTTCTGGCGATAGGTGTTCGCCACGCGCAGCACTTCGTCCTGGCTGTCATAGCGCGCTTTCGACTGGATCAGGCCGAAGGCGGCCTTGGGCGGGATCGGCGTCTTGCCGGTCAGGCGCGCATAGCCGGCGTACAGCTCGTCGCTGCTCTTGCCGGTGATGACGAAGAAGCTGACGCGCTCGCCGACCGTCGACTGGAAGCCGGTCTTGCCGTTGACGGCAGCCTTGAAGCGCGTGCTCGATGGGTTGTCCCAGACGATGCCGTAGCCTTTCGAGGAGACCATGAAAGGAACGCATACCGATTCGCCGCCCGGCGCTTCATACCAGTGGCTGCATTCGATCACGCGGTTGCGCAGGTCGAGCGCGCCCAGCGATTCCTGGTTCTGGCCCATGCCGTAATAATGCTCGTCGGCGGGGGCGGTGAAGCTGGCGCCGACCTGGTAGGTCTTTTCGCCCGCCACCGTGTGCGGCGCCATCTCCCAGCCGGTCATGTTCAGCACCTGCTCGCCGCGCGCGTTCTTCACTTGCAGGCCGACCGGCGCCAGGCTCGGGGCGAAGTATTTTTCGCCCTGGCTCGGCACGTGCGGGGGCGGGGCCGCGTTCACGTGCAGGGTCATGCCGGCGGAGCTGAACGTGTCGCCGTCCTGGGCGGCGGTGTGGCGGAAGGCGCCGTTGTCCTGGCCCTTGGCGAGGATGCCGTAGCCGGCGTCCTTCAGCGCTTCCGCCTTGTCGGCGGCGATCGTCACGTGGATCACGTTCGGGCCCCAGGCCTCGACCGTCACCCAGGCGCCGTTGCGGTCGAGCGTGGCGATCGGCGCGGCGGCCGCGGCGCACGTCATCACGGCAAGTGCCGAAGCGACCGCGGCGCGCAAGGCGTGGCGATTCGAGGAAAGGGAGGGCGATACCGGACGTGCCCGGCGTTGGATGGCGGTCATGCAGTCTCCGTAAGTGCGCTGTCCCGGTCGGTGCCGGGCCATGTCGTCGTTGTCGCGCGCCGGCTGCCCGCATGGGCTGGCTCAGCATTGATAAATATTCTATCAGCAATGTTGAGCGCTAACATGGCGTAACGATACTTTTTCGCATGTTTAGCGCGCCCGGTGCGACAAGTGCGCGGGCTGTCGGCGGCGCCAGGAGGCCGCGTCCGTGTTCACCACCACATGCCGTAGATGCTGGCCACCAGCACGCACACCACTGCCGAGCCGAGGGCGAAGGTGCCGTCCACATGGAACAGCTTGCGGTCGACTTGCAGTGGGCGGGTCCCGTCGACGTTAGCCGATGCGCGCGCGCCCAGGGTGCTGATCACGACCATGCCGGCCACCACCACCCAGAACACGATGAACATGCGGTCCAGGAAGGGAATCTCGTACACGCCCGTACCGTTGTCCACGCCAAAGCCGATCGGCGCCAGGAAGCGCAGGTCCATCATCTGCGGCAGGAATTTCAGGACGATCGAGAACACCAGCCCGCCGACGGTGGCGAACATGGCCGCCGCGCCGGTCGTTTTTTTCCAGAAGAAGCCGAGCAGGAACATCGCCAGGATGCCCGGCGAGACAAAGCCGGTGTATTCCTGGATGTACTGGAAGCCGCCTTTCTTGTCGATGCCCATCAGCGGGGCGATCACGACCGCCAGCACCAGCGCCACCACCACGGTCACGCGGCCGATCCAGACCATCTTCGCTTCGCTCGCGTCGCGATTGAAGTTCTTTTTATAGATGTCGAGCGTGAAGATGGTGGCGATGCTGTTGGCCTTGCCGGCCAGGGATGCGACCACCGCCGCCGTCAGCGCCGCGAACGCCACGCCCTTCAGGCCCGAAGGCAGCAGGGCCAGCAGGGTCGGGTAGGCGCGGTCGGGATTGAGTTCGCCGCCGGCGCGCATGGCGTTGCCCAGCGTGCCCGACTTGTCCAGCGCATAGGCGGCGATGCCCGGCAAGACCACGATGATCGGCATCAGGAGCTTGAGGAAGGCGGCAAACAGGATGCCTTTGCGTGCGGTCGGCAGGTCGGCGCCCAGCGCGCGCTGGGTGATGTACTGGTTGCAGCCCCAATAGTTCAGGTTGACGATCCACATGCCGCCGATCAGCGTCGACAGGCCGGGCAAATCCATGTAATTTGGGTTGCCGCGCGGGAGGACCATCTGGAAGTGCTCGCGCGCGCTGTGGAACAGGTCGGTGGCCCCTTTCAAAGCGCCGCTGTTGCCGCCCAGCTTGGCGACCAGCTCGAGTGCGATCCAGGTCGTGACGAGGCCGCCGACGATCAGGCAGCTCACCTGGATCACGTCGGTGTAGCCGATCACCTTCATGCCGCCCAGCGTGATCACGGCCGCGAACACCGCCAGGAACAGCATGCAGGGCAGCACGCCCAGCCCGGCGATGCTGCCGATGGCCAGCGCGCCCAGGTACAGGATCGAGGTCAGATTGACCACCACGTACAGGCCGAGCCAGAAGATCGCCATCGTTGTCGCCACGGCCTTGCCGTAGCGCTGTTCCAGAAACTGCGGCATCGTGTAGATCTTGTTCTTCAGGTAGACCGGCATGAAGAAGATGGCGACGATCACCAGCGTCGCGGCGGCCATTAGTTCGTAGACGGCGATCGCCATGCCGATCTTGAAGCCGGAACCGCTCATGCCGATGAACTGCTCGGCCGAGATGTTGGATGCGATCAGCGATGCGCCGATGGCCCACCAGCTGAGCGACCCTTCGGCCAGAAAATAGTCGTGCGAAGCAGAGGAGCCGGCCGCGGACTTCTTGCGGCGGTACACCCACAGGCCGTAGCCCGCGACCACGAGGAAGTACACCAGGAAGACGAATGAATCCAGGGAGGAAAAAAGTTTCATAGAGGCGAAGCGTTGTCTCGTATTGCAGGCCGCTGTGCGGCCGCTGTTATATGTCGTGTTGTATGTCGTGTTATATGCCGGTCCGTCGCGCTAGCCGGCCTCGGACCGCCCGCGGCGATGTTAGCGCATACAGCCGTCGCGGCTAGATTATCTGAAATATCAGAAACTTTCTATTCGAAATGGTTTTTTTGCCACGAAATATGTCGAGGAAGGGTCTGCCGGAAATTGGCGCTTATTGTTAGTCAGACCACATCCGGCTGCTTGGTGCAGGCCTATACTGGATTGCACGAACCCTCGCTCAGTGGCACTCAGTGGCGCTCAGTGGCACTCAGTGGCACTCAGTGGCGCTCCCACCCATCGATATCAGGAGGTTGACATGAAACAGCTATCCCTATCGCGCATGGTCGCATTGGCCTGCATCCTGTGCGCCGGCAGCAGCGCAGCGACGGCAGCGCAGACCAGACACAAGGGCGATCCAGCCCGCTGGTACAAGGCCGATTCGAGCCAGCAGCAGCGCACGGCCGTCCTCAAGAAGGAACTCGGCGCAGCGTATGCCGACCAGACCGCGGCCTGCAATCATCAGAAGGCCGACAAGGCCGCCTGCCTGAAGCAAGCGCGCGCCACTTACCAGCGTGACAGCGCCAACATCCGCCAGCTGATGGCCAACGCGCCGCAGTCCGAGGTGAGCGAGCGCATCGTCTCGACCACCACCGTCGACAGCGCGGGCGGCCAGACCGCCTCGGGCATCGGCGCGAGCGGCAGCGCAGGTACCAGTGCTTATGGCAGCTCGGGTGCGGCCGGCACCACCGGCTCGGGCGGCGGCGCGCAGACGCTGTCGGGCACGCAGCCGTCGGGGTCACAGTCCGGATCGCAGTCGGGATCGACCAGCATCGGCCAGGGCAGCTCGAGCATCGGCGAGTCGGGGTCGAGCATCGGCCAGTCGGGCCGCATGGGCATGAATTCGCAATCGATGGGCAACAGCGGCAGCATGGGCAACAACGGCGGCATGGGCCAGCAGGGCCAGACCATGTCCGGCGCCCAGCAGTCGGGCTCGATGAGCGGCAACGGCAGCCAGTCGACCGGCGGCATGAACGGCGCGACTGGCGCTACCGGCGCCACCGGCAGCTCGGGCATGGGCAACACCCGCGCCGGCCAGAGCGGCGCGCCCATCTCCGGTCCGACCCAGTCCGGCTCGAACAACAGGAACGGCAGCCAGTCGGGCACGAGCGGCACCGGGACCTCGCAGTCGATCGGCGCCGGCACCGGCGCCACCCAGTCCGACCCGCAGGGCCAGGGCCAGCAGGGTGCCGGCAGCACGCCGCCGGTACAGCGCTGAGCCGCATCCGCGCTCGGCAAGCACGAACACCCCGCCGTAGCGGGGTTTTTTTACGGGTTCACTGCGGTTTTACTGCGGACGGAACATGCGGAACAGCTGCTCCGGCCCGATGCTGAAGTAATCGGCCGGACCGCCGCCGCGCAGGATCGGACCGGCCGCCGCGGTGTCGTACACGCCGTCCTTCAGCAAGCGTCGGTCGATGTGCACGCCGACCACTTCGCCCAGCACCAGCCAGCTCGGCACCTGTTCGCCGCTAGCCCGTTGCAGCTGGATCAGCTGGGTCAGACGGCATTCCATCGCTACCGGCGACTCCAGCACGCGCGGCACGTCCACCACGCGCGAGGCGGCCGGCGTCAGGCCGGCCAGTTCGAATTCGCTCACCTCGGGCGGCACCGCCGCGCAAGTCTGGTTCATGCGCTCGGCGAGTTCGCGCGTCGCCAGGTTCCACACGAATTGCCCGGTCTCTTCGATGTTGCGCACCGAATCCTTCCAACCGATGCTGGAAAAGCCGATGATCGGCGGGATGTAGTTGAAGGCGTTGAAGAAGCTGTAGGGCGCGAGGTTCAGCTGGCCGGCGCCGCTTTTCGAGGCGATCCAGCCGATCGGACGCGGTCCGACGATGGCGTTGAATGGGTCGTGCGGCAGGCCGTGGCCCTGGCGCGGTTCATAAAAATGGATGTCGTCGGTCATGGAGGCTCCTGGTTGCAGAGCGCACGATAGCATTCCGCGCGCGCGGGTGTGCGGTTGCACATGCGTGCGACGGCGGCATCCGAAATCCTTTATACCTGAGCCGTCGCGGCGGGGCAGGGAGGCCATGGTGTTCGAGGGTATCGAAGCGGGGGTCCGGGCCGGCGGCAGCGGCAGCTTCGTGCCGATCCGGCTCGGACCGCGCTCAATTACTTCCTCGGCAAGGAACTCAAGGACGAACGCGCGGGCGACGCGCCAACTCCAGGCCGCAGCCGGGGCGAAGGCCGAAGCGGCGGTACACGGCCATCGGCGCGCCCGCTATTTGCTACACTGTGCGCTTTTCACGCAGCACAGGTTTGCCTCATGGCGCATTCGCCACCACCGTTGCATCTGCGCGCCGAGGCGCTGCAGCTCCTGATCGAAGCCGATCCCGCCGCCAAGAGCGCCGGCGTCGCGGCCCTCGCGCGCGCGCAGGCGCAGGAGCGCGCAAGCGTTGACCCGGGCGCCGTGTTCGCGCCAAGCGGCGCCATCCCCGGCCGCCCGGCGCGGCCCGAGCTGGTGTCGCCGAAATTGCTCGGGCGCCGTTCGATGGCGACGGTGGAGGGGCGCGCCATGCTGATCCATGCGCTGGCCCACATCGAATTCAACGCGGTCAACCTGGCGCTGGACGCCATCTGGCGCTTCCCCGGCATGCCCGCGGCCTACTACGCCGACTGGCTGCGCGTGGCCAGCGAAGAAGCGCTGCATTTCAATCTGCTCAATGCGCATCTCGGCACGCTGGGCCACGCCTATGGCGACTTTCCCGGCCATGACAGCCTGTGGGAGATGGTCGCCAAGACGAGCGGCGACGTGCTCGCGCGCATGGCGCTGGTGCCGCGCACGATGGAGGCGCGCGGCCTGGATGCGATCCCGCCGCTGCGCGCCAAACTGGCCCAGGCCGGCGACGCTGGCGCGGCAGCCATCCTCGACGTGCTGCTGCGAGACGAAGTCGGCCACGTCGAGATCGGCAACCGCTGGTACTTTTACCTGTGCGCGCGGCGCGCTCTGGAACCGGTGTCGACATACGATGCGCTCACCGTGCAGTACAAGGCGCCGGTGCTGAAAGGTCCGTTCAACGTCGAAGCGCGCCGCCAAGCCGGTTTCCTCGATGCCGAGCTGGCGCGCTACCGCGGCGACGCCCTGGTCCCCTGAGCGTAGTATCCGCACCATGGACGACCAAGATCCGCAGGGCGCGCCCGCGCCGCGCACTGGCTTCCTGCTCACGCGCCACTGGCGCGACGTCGACGACGGCGTCGAGGCCGAGTTCTGGCTCGCCACCGACGACGGCCCGTGCCGCGTGCGCCTGGCGCCGACCACGGCCGTCGCTTTCGTGCCGGCCGCGCAGAAGGCCGTGCTGGACAGCCTGCTCGCGCGCGAGCGCGGCGTCGAGCTGCGCGCGCTGGCCCTGGCCGATTTCCAGCACCGCCCCGTGCTCGGCCTGTACTGCAAGAGCTACCGCCACCTGATGCGGCTCGACAAGCGCCTGCGCGAACATGGCGTCGACGTGTTCGAAGCCGACGTGCGTCCGACCGACCGCTACCTGATGGAGCGCTTCATCACCGCGCCGGTGCTGTTTACCGGCACCCCGGTGCCCGGCGATCCGCAGCTGTTCGTCAATGGCCAGCTCAAGCCGGACCACGGCTACCGGCCCAAGTTGCGCACCGTCTCGCTCGACATCGAAACGACCATGCAGGGCGAGCTGCGCTCGATCGGGCTGGAGGGCTGCGGCCAGCGCGTGGTGTATATGCTGGGGCCGGAAAACGGCTCGCTAGACAGCCGTGCGCAGATCGACTTCGAGCTCGCCTACCGCGCCACCCGCCTCGAACTGCTCGATGCGATGGAGGACTGGTTCGTTCGCCACGACCCGGACGTGATCATCGGCTGGAGCGTCATCAACTTCGATTTGCGCGTGCTGCAGGAGCACGCCGAGCGCTACAACCGGCCCTTGAAACTGGGCCGCGACGGCTCGGCGCCCGAGTGGCGCGAGCGCGGTGGGCCAAATTCGGGCGGCGGGCGCTACCTGTGGGGCATCGCCGGGCGCCTGGTCATCGACGGCATCGAGGCGCTGCAGTCGGCGACCTGGAATTTCCCTTCCTTCAGCCTGGAAAACGTCGCCCAGACACTGCTCGGGGAAGGCAAGGAGATCGGCAATCCGTATGATCGCATGGCCGAGATCGACCGCATGTTCAACGAGGACAAGCCGCAGCTGGCGCGCTACAACCTCAAGGACTGCGAGCTGGTCACGCGCATTTTCGAGAAGGCCGGCCTGTTCCCGTTTTTGCTCGAGCGCGCCAGCGTGACGGGTCTCGCGGCCGATCGCAGCGGCGGTTCGGTGGCGGCCTTCGAGCACTTGTACATGCCCTTGATGCACCGCCAGGGCCTGGTGGCGCCGAACATCGGCGACGTCGCGGCCGGCGATAGCCCGGGCGGCTTCGTGATGGATTCGCGCTCCGGCCTGTACGACTCGGTGCTGGTGCTCGACTATAAAAGCCTGTACCCGTCGATCATCCGCACCTTCCTGATCGACCCGGTTGGCCTAGTCGAGGGCTTGCGCGAAGCGGTAGACGGGCGTGAAGAAAACACCGTGCCCGGCTACCGCGGCGCGCGTTTCTCGCGCACGAAAAACTGCCTGCCCGGCATCGTCACGCGCGTGTGGGCCGGGCGCGAGGCCGCCAAGCGGGAAAAGAACGCGCCGCTGTCGCAGGCGCTGAAGATCATCATGAACGCCTTTTACGGCGTGCTCGGCACCCCGGCTTGCCGCTTCTTCGATCCGCGCCTGGCCTCGTCGATCACGCTGCGCGGCCACGATATCCTGCAGCGCACGCGCACGATGATCGAAGAGCAGGGCTTCCAGGTGATCTATGGCGACACCGACTCGATCTTCGTGTGGCTCGGGCGCGCGCAGGCGGAAACAGAGGCGCGCCGCATCGGCCTGGACCTGGTCGAGCGGGTCAACAGCTGGTGGCGCACGCACCTGAAGGAGGAATTCGGGCTGGAGTCGGCGCTCGAGCTGGAATACGACGTGCACTTCGAGCGCTTCCTGATGCCGACCGTGCGCGGTTCCGACGAGGGCAGCAAGAAGCGCTACGCCGGCCTGGTACGTAATAGCGACGGGTCCGAGGAGATGGTCTACAAGGGCCTGGAATCGGTGCGCACCGACTGGACCCCGTTGGCCCAGCGCTTCCAGCAAGGCCTGTACGAACGGATCTTCCGCAACCAGCCTTACGAGGATTATGTGCGCGACACCGTGGCGCGTATGCTGGCCGGCGAATTGGACGACCAGCTGGTGTACCGCAAGCGGGTGCGCCGGCCGCTCGCGGAATACGACCGCAACCTGCCGCCGCACGTGCGCGCGGCACGCATCGCCGACGACTTCCACCTGCGCCAGGGCCGCCCGGCCCAGTACCGCAACGGCGGCTGGATCCGCTATGTGATGCTGCTGTCCGGACCCGAACCGCTGGACGTGATCGAGTCGACCCCGCAGGCCGACCGCGCCGGGATCGACTACGAACACTACCTCACGCGCCAGCTCGAACCAGTTGCCGATGGCATCCTGCCCTTCCTCGGCGACAGCTTTTCGCGCCTCACCAGTCCACAGGGCGCGCTCTTTTAAGCGCTTCTACATCATCGCTAAGTCATTGTTTTAACGATGCTTTCGTAACGCATTGTGTACGGTCTGTGGCATCGCCGAGACGCCATGTCACCTTCGTCAGTACGGACTGGGCAAAATGAACCCGGCGTCAGCAAAAATTTGCGGCACGGTGCAAAATGTCGGGGTTTTGGCGTCCCCAGCCTCTAGCCAGGAAGCCGGTTTTGCCGCATATTACCGGGTTTGCATGTGCGCTTGACGGCCATTCGATCGTAATTACACGACGTTGGCGGCATTTGACGGCCGCGCCCTGCAGACTGCATTCATCCATCGTCCGGAGTTCCACAATGTTGCTAGGACTTGTCCACACCGCGCTGCGGCGGCCTTACACCTTCGTGGTGCTGGCGCTGACGCTGCTCATCATCGGGCCGCTCGCAGCGATGCGCACGCCGACCGATATCTTCCCCGACATCAAAATGCCGGTGATCGCCGTCGCGTTCCAGTACACCGGCCTGCCGCCGGACCAGATGGCCGGACGCATCTCGACGCTGTACCAGCGCAGCTTGACGACCACCGTCAACGACATCGAGCACATCGAGGCGAACACCTATCCCGGCATCTCGGTCGTGAAGATCTTTTTTCAGCCGGGCGTGGACATCGCGGTCGCGAATGCGCAGGTGACGGCGGTCTCGCAGGCGCTGCTCAAGCAGATGCCGGCCGGCGTGACGCCGCCGCTGATCCTGAACTACAACGCCGCCACCGTGCCGATCCTGCAGCTGGCGCTGTCCGGCAAGGGCTTGTCGGAGCAGCAGCTGTATGACCTCGGCCTGAACACCGTGCGCACGCCGCTGGTGACGGTGCCGGGCGCTGCGATCCCGCTGCCGTACGGCGGCAAGCAGCGCCAGGTGCAGATCGACGTCAAGCCGGACGCGCTGCAGGCGCGCGGCCTGTCGGCGCAGGACATCGCCAACGCGCTGGCCGCGCAGAACGTGCTGACCCCGGTCGGCACGCAAAAGATCGGCAGCCTCGAATACACCATCAACCTCAATAGCGCACCCTCGGCCATCGAAGACCTGGGCCGCCTGCCGATTAAGGTGGTGAACGGCACCACCATCTATATGAGCGACGTCGCCGACGTCCACGACGGCAATGCGCCGCAGACCAACATCGTCCACGTCGACGGCGGCCGCTCGGTGCTGATGTCGGTGCTGAAGAACGGTTCGGCTTCCACGCTTGCCATCGTCGACGGCGTGCGCACCAAGCTCGATTCGCTCAAGGCCGGCTTGCCGGAAGCGCTGAAGGTCGTGCCGATCAACGACCAGTCGGTGTTCGTGCGCGCCGCCGTGAAGGGTGTGGCGACCGAGGGTGCGATCGCCGCGGCGCTCACCAGCGTCATGATCCTGCTGTTCCTGGGCAGCTGGCGTTCGACCGTGATCATCGCGGTCTCGATCCCGCTCTCGATCCTGGGTTCGATCATCGCCCTGGCCGCGACCGGCGAAACGCTCAACCTGATGACACTCGGCGGCCTGGCCCTCGCAGTCGGCATCCTGGTCGACGATGCCACCGTCACCATTGAAAACATCAACTGGCACCTGGAGCAGGGCAAGGCGGTCGAACCGGCGATCCTCGACGGCGCCCAGCAGATCGTGACCCCGGCGCTGGTCTCGCTGCTGTGCATCTGCATCGTGTTCATCCCGATGTTCTTCCTGCAGGGCGTGGCCGGCTTCCTGTTCGTCCCGATGGCGAAAGCGGTGATCTTCGCGCTGGTCTGCTCGTTCATCCTGTCGCGTACCCTGGTGCCGACCATGGCCAACTACCTGCTGCAGGCGCACACCGACCACGGTGAACATGGCCATCCGGCCCCGAGCCGCAATCCGCTGGTGCGCTTCCAGCGCGGCTTCGAGGCGCGTTTCGAGGGCGTGCGCCACCGTTACCGCAACATCCTGCAGGGTGCGCTGGGCAACCGCAAAGGCTTCGTGCTCGGCTTCCTGGTGGTGGTGTTCGCCTCGTTCGCGCTGGTGCCTTTTTTGGGCAGTAACTTCTTCCCGGCCGTCGATTCGGGCCAGGTGCTGATCCACGCGCGCGTGCCGGTCGGCACCCGCGCCGAGGAAACCGCGCAGCGCTTCGCGCGCATCGACCAGGCCATCCGCGGCGTGATCCCGAGCGAGCATATCGTGACCATGGTCGACAACATCGGCTTGCCGGCGTCCTCGATCAACCTCACCTACAACAACACCGGCACCATGGGTTCGCAGGACGGCGACTTCCAGATCGCCCTGGGCGAAGGCCACGCGCCGACCGCCGACTACGTGCGCACGCTGCGCCGGGTGCTGCCGCAGCAGTTCCCGGACACCACCTTCTCGTTCCCGCCGGCCGACATCGTCAGCCAGATCCTGAACTTCGGTTCGCCGGCGCCGATCGACGTGCAGGTGCGCGGGCGCGACATCGACGGCAACTTCGCGTATGCGCAAAAGCTCCTGAAACGCATCCGCGCGATTCCGGGCGTGGCCGACGCCCGCATCCAGCAATCGCAGCGTGCACCGACCTTCAACGTCGACGTCGACCGTACCCAGGCCCAGCTGCTTGGCCTGACCACCCGCGATGTCACCAACAGCCTGGTGGTGAACCTGGCCGGCAGCAGCCAGGTCGCGCCGACCTACTGGCTCAATCCACAAAACGGCGTCAGCTACCCGATCGTGATGCAGACCCCGCAGGCATCGCTCGGTTCGCTGTCCGCGCTGTCCAATCTACCGGTGGGCAACGGCAGCGGCGCCTCGGCCACACTGGGTGCGGTGGCCAGCATCACGCGCGATAACGCCAGCGCGATCGTCAGCCAGTACGACGTCGCGCCGATGGTGCAGATCCACGCGACCACGCAGGACCGCGACCTGGGCGCGGTCGCCGCCGACATCCGCAAGGTGCTGGCGGATACCAAGGCGCAAGCGCCGAAGGGCGCCACCGTGCAGATGCTGGGCCAGGTCAGCACGATGGAACGCGCCTTCAGCGGCCTGATGTTCGGCCTGCTCGGCGCGGTCGGCCTGATCTACCTGCTCATCGTGGTCAACTTCCAGTCCTGGCTCGACCCGGCCGTGATCGTGTCGGCGCTGCCGGCCGCGCTGGCGGGCATCGTCTGGATGCTGTTCGCGACCCACACCACGCTGTCGGTGCCGGCCCTGACCGGCGCCATCATGTGCATGGGCGTGGCGACGGCGAACTCGGTGCTGGTGATCAGCTTCGCGCGCGAGCGCCTGGCGGAACTGGGCGACGCCTACGCCGCCGCGCTGGAAGCCGGCTACGTGCGTTTCCGCCCGGTCCTGATGACCGCGCTGGCCATGATCATCGGCATGCTGCCGATGGCGCTCGGCCTGGGCGAGGGCGGCGAACAGAACGCCCCGCTGGGCCGCGCCGTCATCGGCGGCCTGATCTTCTCGACCATCGCCACGCTGGTCTTCGTTCCTGTCGTCTTCAGCATGGTGCACGCGCGCGACAAGCGCAAAGCGACCGACCTGCCCAATACCCAACCCGGAGTTCCCGTCCATGCCCACTAATGCCAACCAAGCAAACAAGCGTCCGCTCGTGATCGGCGTCACAGCCCTGGTCGCCGCCTGCGCGGTGGTCGCCGGCGGCCTGGCCACGCGCCATTCGCAAGCCGAACAGCTCAAGCAGGGCGCCAGCGAGCGCTCGGTCCCGACCGTCAACCTGGTCAACGTCAAGGACATCCCGGGCGCGCCGCTCGACCTGCCGGCGCGCATCGAAGCCTGGTCGCGCGCGCCGATCTACGCCCGCGTCAGCGGCTACCTGCAAAAGTGGAACGTCGACATCGGCGCCAAGGTCAAGGCCGGCCAGGTGCTGGCGGTGATCGACACGCCCGACCTGGACCAGGATCTGGCCGGCGCCCAGGCCAACCTGACGGTCGCCAAGAGCAACCTGACGCTGTCCGACAGCACCGCCAAGCGCTGGCAATCGCTGGTCGGCCAGCAGGCCGTCTCCAAACAGGAAGCCGACGAGAAGCAGGGCGACTTCCTGTCCAAGCGCGCCACCGTGACGGCACTGCAGGCCGGCGTCGACCGCCAGCAGGCACTGAAGCGCTACACGCGCCTGGTGGCGCCCTTCGACGGCGTGGTCACCGAGCGCAACACCGACGTCGGCGCGCTGGTCAGCGTCGGCGGCGTCACCGGCAGCGAACTGTTCGTGGTGTCCGACCTGCACCAGCTGCGCGTGTACGCCAACGTGCCGCAACGCCAGGTGGCCCTGATCAAGCCGGGCAGCGTGGCCACCTTGAGCGTGCCGGAGCGTCCGGGCCAGACCTACAAGGCCAAGGTGACCGCGCAGTCGCAGGCGATCGCCTCCGGTTCGGGCGCGATGCAGGTGCAGCTGGTGGTCGAGAACCCGAACGGCGAGCTGCTGCCGGGCGCGTTCGCCAACGTGCGCTTCGATCTGCCGGTCGATGCGGGCGCGGTGTCGGTGCCCCCGGGCGCCCTGATCGTCGGCAAGAACGGCGTGCAGGTGGCGACGCTGGACGCCAACAACCACGCGCGCCTGCGCAACGTCACCATCGCGCGCGACCTCGGCAGCGTGGTGCAGCTGGCCGGCGTGACGCGCAGCGACCGCATCATCGACAGCCCGCCGGACGGCTTGGCCGACGGCGACGTGGTCCGTGTGGCGCAGAGTGCGCCGGCGGCGGCGCCGGCCAAGAAAGCCGGCTGACGCACTCGTGAGACAAAAAAATGCCTGGCTTCGGCCAGGCATTTTCGTTTCCGACGATCAGGGAAGGCTTCAGCCACCGGCGCGCCTGGCCTCGATCCCTTGTCGTGCCAGCGCCTGCAGCACCAGCTCGCAATGGTCGCCCTGGATCTCGATCACGCCATCCTTGACCGTGCCGCCCGAGCCGCAGGCCGTGCGCAGCGTCTTGCCCAGCGCGGCCAGGGCGGCCGGTTCGAACGCCACGCCTTTTACGAGCGTGACCGCCTTGCCACCGCGCCCCTTGGTCTGCAGCGAGATGCGCACCTTGCCATCGCCGACGATGCGCGCCGGGGCTTTGCAGGAGCAATCCGCCAGCGGCCGGCGGCAGTCGGGGCACATGCGGCCGCTGTCGGTGGAGTACACCAGGCCGCCATTCGAACTCGATTTCATCGTCGATCCAGAATGCAGGGTTCAGGCTGCGAACACGACCTTGTTGCGGCCGGCCCGCTTGGCCTCGTACATCGCTTCGTCGGCGCGATGGATCCACGCCGCGCCAGTCGTGGCAAGGGCGCTGTACATCGCCGCGCCGATGCTCAGGGTCGAGCGCTGCTCGCCGTCGCGCTCGTCGAGGCTTTGGCGTGCCAGCGCACGCATGCGTTCGAGGATCGCGCCCGCTTCGGTTTGCGTCACGTTGCGCAGGATAACGCAGAATTCGTCGCCGCCATAGCGCCCCACCGTATCCTGCATGCGCACGCAGTTGCGCATGATGTCGGAGATCTTTTGCAGCGCACGGTCGCCGGCGATGTGGCCGTAGCGGTCGTTGATCCGCTTGAAGCCGTCTGCATCGATCAGCGCGATCACGCTGTTCTCCAGGCTGGCGTTGGGCGCGCTGAACGAAGTGTCGAGGATGTCGTTGAGGGCGGCGCGGTTGGCCAGGCCGGTCAGGTAATCGGTGCGGCTCATTTCGCCCAGCTGCTTCTTTTGCTTGACCAGCTTGGCCGCGCTCAGGTAGCACACATAACTCAGCGACAGCGGATACAGCACCAGCAAGGGCATGCAGGCAGCGAGCTGCATCTGGCTCAGCGAATCATGGAAGGGCGTGTGCAGGGTCGCGAACGCAAGACCGGCGCCGAGGGCGCTGGCGGCGACGCCGGACAGCATGAAGCGCGGACCGCCCATCGCCATGTTGTTCATCGTCGTCATCGTGACGATGGCGGCCGACGGAATCGGATTGAACCCCAGCGCGCCGGCGAAAAACCCCGAGGCCAGTGCATCGAGCAGCATGCTGCGCCGCTCCATGTCCACTGGGCGCTCGGCCAGGCGCGCGAGCTGGAAGGCGGCATGCGGCCAGGCGAAGCAGTAAGCGACCAGAAGCCACGTCACCAGCATCTGCGCGCTGGGAAGGTTGGCGAACACCGCCACAAAGCCCAGCACCAGGCCAATGCAGCGCGGCAGGTAAAAGCGTTTTGGAAGTGTCAGGCTCTGCGTGGTGCGCGGCATGGGTACGATTGGAAGCGGCGTTAAATATTGGCAAGAACATCAGCATTCAGATATTTACTGAAACCAATGTTTCATTTAGGACATAATGATGCCTGAGTTTTGCACCGCGTGCACGCTGCATTGAATAATTGCCGTGACAACGCGATGAACATAGCGAATAACGTTGCTTAACCGTCAAATTGAGCGAAAAAAAGCCTGGCGAACCAGGCTTTGCTGTGCTGAAAGCCGGCGCAGCCATCAATTTCGGGATAAATAGCGCCGCTCGAAACGCCCGCCGAGACGCGTCAGCACCTCGTAACCGATCGTGCCGGCGTCCAGCGCGACATCGTCGACGCGCTGATGCGGTCCGAGCAGCTCGACTTCGGCGCCTGGCGCCAGGCGTGCCGGATCGATCGCGTCGACGTCGAGCGTGATACTGTCCATCGACACCATGCCGGCCACCGCTACGCGCACGCCATCGATGTACGCGTGGCCGCGGTTGCTCAGTGCGCGCAGCCAGCCGTCGGCATAGCCGATCGAAATCGTCGCGATGCGGGTCGGCTTATCCGCGACAAAGCGCGCGCCGTAGCCGACCACGTCGCCCGCGTGTAGCTCGCGCACCTGCACGATGCGCGCATGCAGCGACACCGGCTGCGCCAGGGGATTCGGGCTGCCCGGGTGCGGGTTGATGCCGTACAGCGCCGCGCCGGGACGCACCAGGCCGTGGTGGTAGCCCGGACCGAGGAAGATGGCCGAGGAATTGGCCAGGCTGCCCGGCACGTTCGGGAAGCGCGCGCGCACCGCCGCAAAACGGGTCCGCTGCAATTCGTTGAGCGGATGCTCGGGCTCGTCGGCGCAGGCCAGGTGGCTCATCAGCAGAATCAGGCGGATGCCGTCCAGCCGCGATGGATCGGCGCACAGGCGCTCGAAGTCGGCCGGGGCCATGCCCATGCGCGACATGCCGGTGTCGACCTGCAGCGCGGCCGGCAGCGTGCGGCCGGCGCGGCGCGCGCAGGCCTGCCATTCGGCCACCTGGCCCGGATCGTTCAGCACCGGCGTCAAGCCGTGCGCCGCGCAATCCATCGCCGCGCCGGGCATCGCGCCATGCAAAACGTAGATGGTGCAGTCCTGCGGCACCAGCGCGCGCAAACGGATGCCTTCATCCAGATGGGCCACGAAAAACACGTGACAGCCCTCGCGCGCGAGCGCGGGCGCGACCTGGGCCATGCCGAGCCCGTAGGCGTCGGCCTTCATCACGCCGGCGCACACGGCGCGGCCGGCGCGCGCCGACAACAGGCGGTAATTGGCCCGCACCGCGTCCAGGTCGACCGTCAGGATCGCGCCGGCGCGGGTCGCCGCTTGCGGATTCTGCAGATCGGCTTCCATATGCTTCAAACCTGCGCCAGTGCCGCACGCTGCGCGCGCTGCGGCGTGCCGGCGTAGCGGAACACGGCCAGGTCGTCGGCGGGGATCGCCGGCGCCTTGCCGCTGACCAGATCGGCGATCACGCTGGCCGAGCCGGCCGCCATGGTCCAGCCGAGCGTGCCGTGGCCGGTATTCAGGTACAGGTTGGCCAGCGGCGTGGCGCCGACGATCGGCGTGCTGTCCGGCGTCATCGGGCGCAGGCCGGTCCAGAAGCTTGCGCGTTTGACGTCGCCGCCGCCCGGGAACAGATCGTTGACGACCAGTTCGAGCGTCTCGCGCCGGGCGGCTTTCAGCTCGCGGCTGTAGCCGGAGATCTCGGCCATGCCGCCGACGCGGATGCGGTCCTCGAAACGGGTCACGGCAATCTTGTAGGTCTCGTCCAGGATGGTCGATACCGGCGCTTTCGAGCCATCGACGATCGGCACCGTCAGCGAGTAGCCCTTGAGCGGGTAGACCGGCACGCGGAACTGGTCCTTGAGCAGGAAGCGCGAGTAGCTGCCCAGCGCCAGCACGTAACGGTCGCCGGCGAAGTTGCCGCGGCTGGTGCGCACGGCCACCACTTCGCCGTCCTGGACGTCGAGCGCGTCGATGCTGGTATCGAACACGAAGCGCACGCCCATCTCGCTCGCCATTTCAGCCAGGCGCGTGGTGAACAGGTTGCAGTCGCCGGTTTCATCGTTCGGCAAGCGCAGGCCGCCGACCAGCTTGTCGCGCACGTTGGCCAGCGCCGGCTCGGCTCGGGCCAGTTCGTCGCGGCCCAGGACCTCGAACGCCACGCCGCTGTGCTTGAGCACCTCAATGTCCTTGGCGGCGCCATCGAACTGGGCCTGGGTGCGGAACAGCTGCAGCGTGCCGCTCTGGCGGCCTTCGTACTCAATGCCGCTGTCCTGGCGAAGCGCGCGCATGCAATCGCGGCTGTACTCGGACAGGCGCACCATGCGCTCTTTATTGACGGCGTAGCGGGCGGCGTCGCAGTTGCGGTACATCTCCCACATCCACTCGAGTTGGAACAGCGTGCCGTCCGGCTGGATGGCCAGCGGCGCGTGGCGCTGGAACAGCCACTTGAAGGCCTTGAACGGGATGCCCGGGGCAGCCCATGGCGAGGCATAGCCCGGCGAGATCTGGCCCGCGTTGGCGAAGCTGGTCTCGAGTGCCGGGCCGCTCTGGCGGTCGATCACGGTGACTTCATGGCCCGATTTGGCCAAATAATACGCGGTGGTCACGCCGACCACGCCGCTTCCGAGCACGATGACACGCATGTTGTTTTCGAAGATGGATAAGGGTTCAGGAAAGATTGCCATGATATAGCGGTGCAGGCAATAATGGTTCCGGTTATTGGATCGATTTTCAGAAAAAATTCCGGAGACAGACGCATGCGCGTACAAAAAGAATCGACCCGGGTGCTGGACCGCATCGACCTGCACATCCTGTCCATCATGCAGATCGACGGACGCATCGTGATGAAGGATCTGGCCGAGCAGGTCGGCCTGTCGCTCACGCCCTGCATCGAACGGGTCAAGCGCATGGAGCGCGACGGCGTGATCGCCGGTTACCACGCGCGCGTGAACCCGCAGTCGCTCGGCCTGCAGGTGCTGGTGTTCGTCGAGATCACGCTCAAGCAGAAGTCGGAAAAGGATTTCGAGCGCTTCCGGCGCGCGATGCTGGGCATTCCCGAGGTGATGGAATGCCACCTGGTGTCGGGCGACTTCGATTACCTGATCAAGGCGCGCATCCCCGAAATGTCCGAGTACCGCCGCCTGCTGGGCGAGATCCTGCACGTGGCCGACGCCGGCCAGAGCAAAAGCTATGTGGTGATGGAAGAGGTCAAGGAGACGCTGGCGCTGTCGATCGCGCGCTGATCGGGGTGGTGTCCGCGGGCTCCTCGAACCGGTACAGCGGCTGACCCGGCTGGCCGACGCGGATCGGGCGCACGTCCATGCGCATGCGGTGCACCGAGTAGCTTTCCGAGCGGTTCGAGGCGAAGCCTGCGCTCCCGGGCGCGCGCGTGAAGACGAACTCGAAGCCGCGCCCGGCGTTGGCGCTGCCGGGCGGGCCGAAGGCGATGCCGGTGGCCGTTTGCTGATCGCTGTCGCTCAGCTTCCACAGCAGGTCGACCACGCTGGTGTTGCCGAACACGTCGCTGGAAAACAGCGGGCCGTGGTATTCGGGGGCGGCCGGGTCGACTTTTTCTTTATCGGGGCCGGGCGTCAGGTGCGGGCTGACGGGATCGGACAGATCGATCCTGTCGCCGGTGTCGAGGTAACTGATGCGCGCATCGGCCAAGTTAAAGCTTGTTCCAGCGGCCTTCGCGCCGGCCTGGGCCAGCTCCAGCAGGATCGCGCCCTTGTAGCCGATGATCTCGACCGTGTGTTGTCCCTGCACCACGGCCGCCGTGTTCTCGTCGATGCCCAGCCCGATGCGGTAGCCCTTGGCCAGCATGGCCGGCAGCATGCGCGCGAAGCGGCCGCGCACCAGCAGGTGCTGGTCGACGAACACCTTGTCGCCGATGAAGCCCAGGCCCGGTGCGATCTCGATGCCGTCGCGTACGCCCTCGAACAACGTCGGCAGCGGCGCGCGGCCCTCGTAAAACATCGTCGAACTCATGATCGCGGCGCCGGCGCTGGTCCCGGCGATGACGCCGCCGCGCCGGTACATCGTCCACAGGGCTGCCAGCATGGCGCTGTCGCTGCCGTCCGGGCGGCGCAGCGCGGCGGTGATGCGGCCCTGGTCGCCGCCGACGAAAAACGCGCCGCCGCTGCTTGCCACCTGGGCGGCGAGCGCGGGATCGTCGGCGGCGCGGCGCACGTCGCTACCCGCCAGGCGCGGCGCCAGCGGCACCACGAAGGCGTGCGCGCCGTAGCGCGTCAGGGTCTCGGCGGCGAACTGGCCGGAGCGCTGCGGATTGCCGGCCGCGGTCGGGAACACGGCGATACGCGCGCCGGCGCCGCCGGCCAGCTCGACGATCTTTTGCCAGACCTGGGCGTTATCGGCACGCAGGGCGCCGCCGGCGATGACCAGCGCGCCGCGCGGCGCCGCGGCGTCGGCCGGCGCCGTCATCGGGGCCGCGTCGACGGACGTGCATGCCAGGGCCAGCGCCATGGTCAGCACCAGGCCGACCAGCGGCGCCAGCGCATTGTTCAGTGCATTGTTCAGTGCAGGCAGCAGCGCCGCGATCGGGGGTTTGTTCAGCATGGCGGTCTCGCGCTCAGGCGCGCTCAGGTGCGCGCGAGCGCGCGCGTCGCCGACAATCTTACTTGAACAGCAACGCGGCGGGAATGCGCCGGCATGTCGGTTCCACAATTCCGCTTGGTCGGAACCGGTATCAGGTTTCGAATTTGTCGTTTTTTTGATTGAAACGCACAAAAACTGCGCTTGCTCAGGCTTGGTACGTACACAGTTACCGACTTCCCGTCTAAAATTTCTCTCAGGCATTAAATAACTGGGACACGAATGAAATCCGTACAACAAGAAGTCGACGAGCGCAGCAACCTGACCGGCACCAACAAATTCGAGCTGCTGCTGTTCCGCCTGGGCGGCGACGAGACCGGCGCTCACAGCGAGCTGTTCGGCATCAACGTCTTCAAGATCCGCGAAATCGTCGCCATGCCGACGATCACCAAGGTGGCCGGCGCGCCCGAGCACGTGCTCGGCGTGGTCAATCTGCGCGGCCAGATCATCCAGGTGCTGGACCTGCCGTCGATCGCCGGGGTCAAGCCCGCGACCGGCCTGAACATCATGCTGGTGACGGAATTCGCCCGCACCACCCAGGCTTTCGCGGTCGAGAGCGTCGAAGAGATCGTGCGCCTGGACTGGAGCCAGGTGATGTCGGCCGAGCACAGCGCCGGCAGCGGCATGGTCACCAGCATCGCGCGCCTGCCGGAACAGGACGACCAGCCGCCGCGCCTGGCCCAGGTGCTCGACGTCGAGACCATCCTGCGCAACCTGAATCCGGAAGCCGAGGACGCCAACATCGCGCAGGCGGTCGGCGCGAAGATCAAGCTGAAGCCAGGCACGATGATCCTGGCCGCCGACGACTCGGTGGTCGCGCGCGCGCTGATCGAGCAGGGCCTGGACGCGATGGGCCTGCCGTTCGTGATGACCAAGAGCGGCAAGGAGGCCTGGGACCAGCTGAACGCGATCGCCGCGGGCGCCGAAGCCGAAGGCAAGAGCGTCTACGACAAGATCGCGCTGGTGCTGACGGACCTCGAGATGCCCGAGATGGACGGCTTCACGCTGACCCGCAACATCAAGTCGAGCAACCGCTTCGGCCAGCTGCCGGTGGTGATCCATTCCTCGCTGTCGGGCACGACCAACGAGGAACACGTGAAGAACGTACGCGCCGATGCGTATGTGGCCAAGTTCTCGGCGGAGGATCTGTCGCGCACGCTGCGCGGGATTCTCAAGCAATAATTGGTCTTGGTGGCTGCGGCGCCGACCTGTCGCTCCGGCGCAGGCCGGAGCCCATCGAGCTTCAGCGAAGTCGGTAAGCTCCCATGGATCCCGGCGTCCGCCGGGACGACATCCTTTTCTAGCGCGCGTAACTCGGCTTCTTCGGATCGTACTTCCAGTTCGGGATCAGGGTGCGCATCGCCATCGCATCGTCGCGCGCGTCGGCGCCCACCTGCTTGTACAGCGCGTGGGCGCGCATGATCTGCTCCATGTCGGGGTCGATGCCCAGGCCCGGGCGTTCCGGCACCGCGACCTGGCCGCCCACGATCTGCAGCGGCTCCTTCGTCAATCGTTCCTGCCCCTCCTGCCAGATCCAGTGCGTGTCGATCGCGGTGATCTCGCCCGGCGCCGCCGCGGCCGCGTGGGTGAACATCGCCAGCGACACGTCGAAGTGGTTGTTCGAGTGCGAACCCCAGGTCAGGCCCCAGTCGTGGCACAGCTGCGCCAGGCGCACCGAGCCTTGCATGGTCCAGAAGTGCGGGTCGGCCAGCGGGATGTCGACCGCGCCCAGCAGGTGCGAGTGGGCCATCTGGCGCCAGTCGGTGGCGACCATGTTGGTGGCGGTGCGGATGCCGGTGGCGCGCTTGAATTCGGCCATGATCTCGCGCCCCGAGTAGCCATTCTCCGGCCCGCACGGGTCTTCCGCGTAGTCCAGGATGTCGCCCTTGCCGCGGCAGGCCTCGATCGCTTGCGCCAGCGACCAGGCGCCGTTCGGGTCGAGCGTCGCGCGCGCCTGCGGGAAACGGCGCTTGATCGCGGCCACCGCCTCGACCTCGTCTTCGGCCCGCATCACGCCGCCCTTGAGCTTGAAGTCCTTGAAACCGTAGCGGTCGACGCTGGCCGCGGCCAGGTCGGCGATTTTCTCCGGCGTCAGCGCTTCCTCGTTGCGCAGGCGGTACCAGCCGTCCTTGCCTTGGCCGTTCGGATAGGGCAGGTCGCTCAGGCGGCGCTCGCCGATATAGAACAGGTAGGCCAGCATGGTGACGTGGCTGCGCTGCTGGCCGTCGCCGAGCAGCTCGCACACCGGCACGCCGAGGTGCTGGCCGAGCAGGTCGAGCAGCGCGCTTTCCACCGCCGTGATCACGTTTTCCAGGCGCAGGTTGATCTCGTGCGGCTGCTTCATCACCGCCGCCTCGGCGCTGGA